>Ga0224733_1062_pt1 | contig 21574 bp, 20 predicted proteins | sample IA12soil_GW_FP2_FD_161642 | JGI IMG/M metagenome (GOLD analysis project Ga0224733, IMG submission 161642) | Enriched cells from agricultural soil in Iowa, United States - IA12soil_GW_FP2(-) | ecosystem: Environmental > Terrestrial > Soil > Agricultural land | place: USA: Iowa | collected 2017-05-08
ACCATCTAGAATAGGCACGTTATCATATTCAATGGTAAATGTAACGTCACTACCACCAGCCATTTCGCTTGCATGTCCTAATAAACCGAATCCTGTAACATCTGTAACCGCATGCGGTTCAAATTTTTGCAAACAATCTGCCGCTTCTTTATTTAACATTGCCATTACATCTGTTACTGTTTTCTCTTGTTCACCAGTTACAGAATTGCGCTTAATTCCGGTTGTCATGATGCCGACTCCAATTGGTTTTGTTAATACGAGAGCATCACCCGGTTTTGCCCCAACATTTTTCCATACTTTCTTTGGATGGACAATACCTGTGACAGATAGACCAAATTTAGGCTCCTGATCATCAATAGAGTGTCCGCCAATTGTTATGGCTCCCGCTTCATGAACTTTATCAGAAGCACCTCGTAGTATTTCTGCTAAAGTGTCCGCTCCAAGTTTCTTTATAGGATATCCAACAATATTTAAGGCTGTTTTCGGTGTTCCACCCATTGCAAACACATCACTTAAGGCATTTGCTGCCGCTATCTGTCCGAACATATATGGATCATCCACAATCGGAGTAAAATAATCTATCGTCTGTACTAATGCAATTTCATCTGTTAATTGATATACTCCTGCATCGTCCGATGTCTCATTTCCAACTATTAATTCAGGTACATTTTGTGGTTTTGGTAATTTACGCAAAACTTGCGCAAGGTCCTCGGGACCAATTTTGCAGCCTCAGCCAGCTTTAGTAGAAAGAGCTGTTAAGCGTAATTTTTCATGCTCACTCATCCATACCACCTCCAATACCTTAGTTTATCCTTTTTTACCTTAGCTGAAAACAAATTTGCAATAGGAATACAATCAATAATACAATGATATTAAGATTAACTTGGAGGAAAAGGTATGCTTGAAAAGGTTCGTTTAATACCACCTATACATGAACTGCAAAGAAATGATTTATTTCAGCAAATTTTGCATAAATATCATATTCCATATGAACAATTATCTATTATTTTAAAAAATGAAATTAATACCATTCGTCAATCCATTTTAAAAAATAATTGGGAAGGCAGTGAACCGGGAACAACAAAATTCATCAAAGAGTTGTTTAACAAAGTCGAAAAATCGTCAACTAAGCTTTTTACCTATTCCATAAAAAAGGTTATTAATGCTACCGGTACAATCTTACATACTAATGTGGGAAGGGCGCGATTAAGTGAAGAAGCTGCACAACATGTTATGGAAACTGCCCTTTCCTATACGAATCTCGAATATGATATTGAAAAAGGGATACGGGGATCAAGACACTCTCATGTGGAGGAATTGATAAAAAAACTGACAGGAGCAGAAGGTGCATTAGTCGTTAATAACAATGCAGCAGCTGTTTATTTTATTTTACATACATTCGCAAAAGAGAGGGAAGTCATTATCTCTAGAGGAGAACTTATTGAAATAGGAGGATCGTTTCGAGTTTCCGCAATTATGGAGGAGTCCGGAGCAAAACTTGTTGAGGTCGGGACTACGAATCGTACTCACTTAAAAGACTATGAAGACGCAATTGGTGATAAAACTTCTATCATCATGAAAGTTCATACAAGTAATTTTACAATCAAAGGATTTACTTCTTCCGTGGAAACAGATGTGCTTCGTCTTCTGAAACAAAATCATCCATCATTTCTATTATATGAGGACCTTGGCAGCGGTGCATTGATGGATTTACACCCTTTTGGAATTGGAAATGAACCTGTGGTAAGCGATAAATTAAAAGCTGGCGCCGACATCGTATCCTTTAGCGGAGACAAGTTACTTGGTGGACCACAAGCTGGCATTATTGCTGGAAAAAAAGATTATATTGACCAATTAAAAAAACATCAGCTTGCTCGTGTGCTCCGAGTTGACAAAATGACTTTAGCTGCACTGGAAGCGACTTTGCTGCATTACATGAATGGAGAGGCACTTTCTAAAATCCCTGCCTTGTATTCTATGACCATGGATGCAAAGACGATAAAAGCAAGAGAAGAAGCATTTAAAGAAAAGTTATCAAAAGCAAGAGCAGATCTTACTGTGACGATAAGGGAGGAAACAAGCCAAATAGGAGGGGGATCACTGCCGGATGTTGCCTTAAAAACATATGTTCTATGCATAAAACATAAAAATATCTCAGCTGAGGATCTCTCTGAACAATTGAGAACTGGGCAAACTTGCATTTTAACGAGAATTCAACAAGATGAAATAATAATGGATTTTAGAACCATTAAGGAAGAAGAAGAAAGCCTTCTTTTCGATGAATTAAAAAAGATACCAAGCAATTAAAGCTTTGGTAGATATTCCATAATAGATATAAAAAATCTTTCGCGAGAATTTATTTTAAACATTATGAGTTAGTTTCATTTCTGACTTAGCTTCAGCATCTATCGGCTAGCGGATTTCGGCGAAGACTGCGAAATCCGCTAGAAGCTTTTCTACTTACATATCATGATTCTGATTATGTTTTGCACGAGTATGGTTACGATTTTTTACCTTTTTGGAGCCGCTTAATGGTTCAGGTTGTCCATTGTCATGCCCCTTTTCGGCATTTTTGCGCATATCTTTACTATCATTTTTATTCGTCATCTAATATCCCTCCTGTTTTCTAGATTGTGCCGTCAACAATAATTTATACAGAATAAAAATTAATATATTGCACATTCTATTTCTGCAAGGATATAGGGAAGGGAAGAAGATATATGCCGTATCACAAAGATAAGCAACAAGCTTTTCAAGCAGCTCAGCAAGGTGCTAAGCAACTTCAGGATGTATACAATAATCTCGAAAAAGATAGTGCCAGTTACGGACAACAATTAAAACATTTAAGACAAGAAGTGAATGAAACCTATCAGCAAATTGAAAATGCGTTGGAAGTAGCAAGTGAAACACAAAGAGCACAGTTAGAGAAATTCAGGACGGATCTTCAACAAATTGTAAATGAAGTGAATGAAATTTAACCTAGGGTAAAGAAAAAACTCGCAAATTTGCGAGTTTTTTCTTTATAAATATCTTTATTGGTTTTTCTTCTTTTTCTTGTTGTTTTGCTTTTGTGCTGCTGTTAATGGTTCGTTAGAAAATTCCTCATTATAGCCTGTTCCCATCCCTTGTGCTTTTGCTGCATTTGCCCCGGGAATGATATGATTCGCTTTTCTTTTGCCCACTTAACTCACCTCTAAAATAAAATTTTTCTCATTCCACTCTAATAGGGAGTTTCACTTTATTTTTGCACCAAAACATCAAGATTAAACGGAAAAAGTCTTTTACAAAATTTGATAAAAAATTGTTTTAGCACTGTGATAAGTAATACTTATGAAAAACAATAACATTCTTGTTATTTACTTATGTAATTTCTTGTATTAAGATGTTAATGTGCGAAAAGTAAGAGACTATCATTCGAGCTTTTCTTCCAAATATCGATTTAAGATGCATTTTGAAAAAGAAGGGGGAATCTCAGGTGGCTAAAAATGACGTATTTAACGCTCGCACTTCCTTTGAATTAGAAGGCAAACGTTACAACTTTTATCGTCTTGCAGCTCTTGAAGAAGCAGGTATAGCAAAAGTATCACGCTTACCTTATTCCGTAAAAGTATTATTAGAATCTGTTCTTCGCCAAGTAGATGGCCGTGTAATTACAAAAGAACATGTTGAAAATCTAGCAAAATGGGGATCTGAAGAAGTAAAAGATGCAGAAGTGCCATTCAAGCCTTCTCGTGTAATCTTACAAGACTTCACAGGTGTTCCTGCCGTAGTTGACCTTGCGTCTCTTCGTAAAGCGATGGCTGATTTAGGCGGAAATCCTGATAAAATTAACCCAGAAATTCCTGTAGATCTTGTTATTGACCACTCCGTACAAGTTGATAAATATGGTACTACTGATGCTTTAAAAGCAAATATGGATTTTGAATTTCAACGCAACGCTGAGCGCTATCAATTTTTAAGCTGGGCAACAAAAGCATTCGACAACTATCGTGCGGTTCCGCCAGCAACTGGTATCGTACACCAAGTTAACCTTGAATACTTAGCTAGTGTTGTTCATGCAATTGAAAATGCAGAAGGTGAATTTGAAACATTCCCTGACACATTAGTTGGTACTGACTCTCATACAACTATGATCAACGGTATCGGTGTTCTTGGATGGGGTGTTGGTGGTATTGAAGCAGAAGCTGGTATGCTCGGTCAACCTTCATACTTCCCAATTCCTGAAGTAATCGGAGTTAAATTAACTGGTGAAATGCCAAACGGTGCAACTGCTACTGACTTAGCATTAAAAGTTACTCAAGTTTTACGCCAAAAAGGTGTTGTAGGTAAATTTGTTGAGTTCTTCGGTCCTGGTGTATCTACACTTCCACTTGCTGACCGTGCAACAATTGCTAATATGGCTCCTGAATATGGTGCAACTTGCGGTTTCTTCCCAGTTGATGCAGAATCTCTAGAATATCTTCGTCTAACTGGACGTCCAGAAGAGCATGTAAAACTAGTAGAAAAATATTTACAAGAAAACAATATGTTCTTTACTCCAGAAAACGAAGAACCAGTTTACACTGATATTGTGGAAATCAATCTTTCTGAAATCGAAGCAAATCTTTCTGGTCCAAAACGTCCACAAGATTTAATTCCTTTATCCAAAATGCAAAAAGCATTCCAAGATGCTTTAACTGCACCTGTTGGTAACCAAGGATTCGGTTTGAAAGATTCTGAAATCAATAAAGAAGCAGTTGTTAAATTTGATAATGGTGACGAAGCAACTATGAAAACTGGTGCAGTTGCCATTGCAGCTATCACAAGCTGTACAAATACTTCCAACCCTTATGTTATGCTTGGCGCTGGTTTAGTAGCGAAAAAAGCAGTTGAAAAGGGCTTAGAAGTGCCTAAATATGTAAAAACTTCATTGGCACCGGGATCTAAAGTTGTTACAGGGTACCTAAGAGACTCTGGTTTACAAACATACTTAGACAAGCTAGGATTCAACCTAGTTGGTTATGGATGTACAACTTGTATCGGTAACTCTGGTCCATTAAAAGACGAAATTGAAAAAACAGTTGCTGAAAATGACTTATTAGTAACTTCTGTTCTTTCTGGTAACCGTAACTTCGAAGGTCGTATTCATCCATTAGTAAAAGCTAACTACTTAGCTTCACCACCTCTTGTGGTTGCTTATGCTTTAGCTGGAACAGTTGATATTGACCTAGTTAACGATCCTATTGGAAAAGATAAAGATGGAAACGATGTTTACATGAAAGACATCTGGCCAACTACAGAAGAAGTAAATGCAGCAGTTAAAGAAACTGTAACACCAGAATTATTCCGTAAAGAATACGAAAATGTATTCAACGATAATAAACGCTGGAATGAAATTAAAACAAGTAATGATCCATTATATACTTGGGATGAAGAGTCAACTTATATCGCTAATCCACCATTCTTCGAAAATCTATCACCAGATCCAGAAGAAGTAAAACCACTTAATGGTTTACGTGTAATCGCGAAGTTTGGGGATTCTGTAACAACAGACCATATCTCACCAGCTGGTGCAATCGGAAAAGATACACCTGCAGGTAAATATTTACGTGAACGTGGAGTAGAACCTCGTGAATTTAACTCTTACGGTTCTCGTCGTGGTAACCACGAAGTTATGATGCGCGGTACATTTGCGAATATCCGTATTCGTAACCAAATCGCACCAGGAACAGAAGGTGGCTATGCTACTTACTGGCCAACTAACGAAGTAACATCTATTTATGATGCTTGTATGAAATATAAACAAGATGGAACTGGTTTAGTTGTTCTTGCTGGCAAAGATTACGGTATGGGATCTTCTCGTGACTGGGCAGCAAAAGGTACAAACCTTCTTGGTATCAAGACAGTTATCGCTGAAAGCTTCGAACGTATTCACCGTTCAAACCTTGTATTGATGGGTGTTCTTCCACTTCAATTCAAGAAAGGTGAAAATGCTGAAACTCTTGGCCTAACTGGTAAAGAAGTAATGGACGTACAAGTTGATGAAAATGTAAAACCACGTGACATCCTTAAAGTTACAGCTACTGATGAAGCTGGAAACAAAAAAGAATTTGAAGTATTAGTACGTTTCGACTCTGAAGTGGAAATTGACTACTACCGTCATGGCGGTATCCTTCAAATGGTATTACGTGATAAATTACAAGCGTAATAAAATTTTAAACACATCTCGTTTTTACGGGGTGTGTTTTTTTCTTCTTCTAAATAATATATATTTACATAAGATAACCTATATCATTAGTAAATTAATGGAGGAAGAAATGAAACGAAAAATCACCGCTTTGACTTTGCTTTTGTTTTTAACCAGTGTTGCCATCGTACAAGCTGTTGATCAAAAGAAGCAAGCTTTCGATCATGAAACAAGTAAAATTATAAAGCAAAAGGAGCAAATTAAACCGGTCCAAAAACAAAAAGCCGATGAAATAGAAACTGCTCTCTCTAATTTAGGGTTGTCCATCGGCCAAAAAGCCCCTAATATAAAAGCCGCTGGATTTAATGGAGATTCCATTGATCTATCCACGTACAAGGGAAAAAAAGTGCTGTTAAACTTTTGGGCAACATGGTGCCCGCCTTGTAAAGCAGAAATCCCTGACTTGGTAAAATTTTATAATAAACATCAATCGGAATTTGTAGTAATTGGTGTGAATATCGAAAGTAGCAAGAACCAAGTAAAAGATTTTATTAAACAATACGGTATAACATATCCCATCATAATGGATAAAAAAGAAACGATTAGTGATAAGTATCAAATCCAACCGATACCGACCACTTATTTTATTGATGAAGATGGCATAATTTATCATAAACAGATTGGTGCGGTAACGTATAATGAATTAACAAAAATGCTAAAGAAATGAACACTTCCTACAGAGGTGTTCATTTCTTTTTAAAAGAGATAAGTAATATAGTTTTTTAATCAGCTAACAGAAGTAAAAAGCACTAAAGCTTTTTTAATAAGCAAATGTTCAAAAAATATTATAATTATGCAAATAACTGACCATACTAAAAAGTAGAAAAAATAATAATTCCTAAGGAGACTTTACATGAGAAAAGCAATGAAAAAATCATTTTTAGATTTAGTAATGGAAAATAAGCAAGAGCTTCTAAAGGATCGTGACGCCATGGATCGGATTGAAGAAAGATTAGAACAAAAACGAATGATAAAGAAAGCTGAATAGATGTCACATATTCCCCCCTTTTTCGGAAAAACTGTATGAAAAGGGGGGGAAGTTTTTCATGAGCAATCCAAAAAGAAAACCACAAGCTTTTGTACCAAGCCATATAGGAACACAGAAAAGATCTGCAGGAGGAAATAATGGGAAAAAGATGCAAGATACATCTGGACAACATGCACAAGTAATGCAAACAAAGGGTGAGTAAGACATCCTTCAATTTCCATCAATTCTTTTTTGACAACTAGGTACACTAATGATGTACCGAGTATTTGGTGCACTTATTTTCTTCAAGGAGGAATAAGCGTATGGCATGGAACAAACCGAAACCAGATGATCGCAGTGATAACGTAGAAAAACTGCAAGATATGGTACAAAACACGATTGTAAATATGGAAAAGGCAGAAGCAACAGCAGAATTTGCTGAAGGGGAACAACGAGCACAAATTGAAGCAAAAAATGAGCGCCGCCGTGAAAGCATTGAAGCCATGCGCAGTGAGATAAAAGATGAGGCAAGAGCTCAAGAAAATAATTATCAATAAATGTATGAACAAGCAGGCATAAGCCGGCTTTCTTTTTGAACAAAACCTTTTATTTTCCGAACAATCATTTGCATGATAAAATAGAGGTATTAGTCATTTTACTTGAGGTGAACAGAATGTTACTTTCAAAAAAGAAAATCGAAGTAAGATATGCAGAAACGGACCAGATGGGTATTGTATATCATGCAAATTACTTAGTTTGGATGGAATTAGGCCGGACACAATTGGTAGAAGATCTTGGCTTTAAATATGCAGATATGGAGGCGCAAGGAGTGCTTTCCCCTGTCATTGATATCGAAATCTCTTATAAAAAGCCTGTGTTATATGGTGAAATAGCAACGGTTAAGACATGGATAGAATATTATGATGGAATCCGTATCACTTACGGCTATGAAATTTATAAAGAAAACGGCGAACTATCGGTAACCTCCTTTTCTAAACATGCCTGTGTGAAAAAAGAGTCCTTCCGCCCAATCTCTATTAGAAAAGTTTTCCCAGATTGGCATGATGCCTATGAAAAGGCTAAAAAGGCAGAGCAGGGTGTGAAATAAAGTGGCATTTGGAATTACAAAAGATGCACTAACAAACTGGAAAAAATCCATTGATCGTGGAGAAATCGCCTTTTTAACTCATTATTGGCTAGATGATCGCTTTCCAGAAGCAAGATCTGTCACAAAGGTAGGCTGTAATGATTTACATAAGCTTCAGGAATGGGGCGCTAGATACGGGTTAAAGAAGGAATGGATCCATCATCGTAAAGATGGATACTCCCACTATGATTTACTAGGAATACGGCAAAAGGAAATTTTGGCGATGGAAGGAATTCTACATAAATATGAGAAATTCCTCTAAATATAAAAACCTCCATACCGAATATTATCGGATGGAGGACAACCTCAGCCTTTTTTATATTCAAATACAGGTTCGTCTAAGGTTGGGTTATAGCCAACATGCAAATCATGCCCGTCAAAATACCATACGTCCTTTTCTTCCACAAAAAATAAAATGCCATTTTTTGTTGTGGTAACAGCAGGGTCTTCGGCTTCCTCCTTCATTAATCCAAGGGAAAATCCTTCTTGAACAGCAGTGGAACCTCCATATTTAACAAAGAAGCGAATAGAATCGCCTTCCTCAATATCCATCTCATCGCGAAACCACTTTTCTGCATCATCCGATACAAATATTTTCATATATCCCATACCTCCTATGTATAAGAGCATTGTAGTACACTTCTATAACATAAAATATTATTATGAAGACCATTTTATCAAAATGGACATGATTAAGAAAATAATTAGCTTTAATTAAAAATTCATAAAATATTGAATTTAACAATCTGCATATATATACTATGTATAAAAATCTAGATCAAAAAATCAAAAAATCAGTGGAGGCTATATATGGATTATGATGTTATTGTTGTTGGAGCTGGTCTAGCTGGCTTAGTTGCGACAACGGAAATAGCGGATGCCGGAAAAAAAGTCCTTCTCCTTGATCAAGAACCAGAAAGCTCATTAGGTGGACAGGCATGGTGGTCGTTTGGCGGTTTATTCTTAGTGGACTCTCCCGAACAACGCCGAATGGGCATTAAAGACTCAAAAGAATTAGCTTGGCAAGATTGGCTTGGAACAGCAGGATTTGATAGGGGAAAGGAAGACTATTGGGGAAAAAAATGGGCTCAGGAATATATTGAGTTCGCTGCAGGAGAAAAACGTGAATGGTTGCGTAATATGGGGGTCCGATTTTTTCCAGTTGTCGGATGGGCAGAACGAGGCGGTTATCTTGCAGATGGACATGGAAATTCGGTACCTAGATTCCATATTGTATGGGGAACAGGTCCAGGTATCGTGGCTCCCTTTGAACGTAAACTGAGAGAACAAATAAAAAATAGGTTGGTTGAATATCGCCCTCGCCATCGTGTGGATCAACTTCTAACGCGCAATGGTACTGTGGAAGGAGTAAGCGGAGCTATTTTGGAACCTAGTTCTGTATCAAGAGGAGAAGAAAGCTCCCGAGTAGTGATAGGTGAATTTGAATTTACATCCTCCATCGTTATGGTAACAAGTGGAGGAATAGGAGCAAATCATGATTTAATCCGGCAAAATTGGCCAAAGCGACTTGGAACACCGCCAAAACAAATGCTTTCCGGTGTACCTGCACACGTAGATGGAAGAATGCTGACAATAACGGAACAAGCAGGAGGGCATATCGTCAATAGAGATAGGATGTGGCATTACACGGAAGGGATTAAAAATTGGAATCCTATTTGGAATCTACATGGAATTCGAATTTTACCTGGTCCATCTTCCATTTGGCTAGATGCAAAGGGGAAAAGATTTCCTTCCCCAAATTTTCCAGGCTTTGATACACTAGGAACATTAGAAGCCATTCAAAAAACGGGATATAGTTATTCTTGGTTTATCTTGACACAAAAAATCATAGAAAGGGAGTTTGCTTTGTCGGGTTCAGAGCAGAATCCTGATTTGACTGGGAAAAGTATTAAACAGGTATTGGGTAGAGCATTACCAGGGGCTTCCGCTCCTGTACAAGCCTTTATGGATAAAGGGGAAGACTTTGTCATTGCAGATAATTTACCCAAACTTGTTGAGGGAATGAACAACTTGACAGAGGAAAAGTTACTCCACTTAGAAGAAATTGAAAAGCAAATTCAAGCACGCGACCGAGAAATCGAAAATTCTTTCACAAAAGACTTACAAATTACTGCCATACGCGGTGCACGCAATTATCTTGGTGATAAATTAATACGTGTTGCAAAACCGCATAAAATACTTGATCCTAAAAATGGACCTCTTATAGCAGTAAGATTAAATATTATTAGTCGAAAGACTCTGGGTGGGCTCCAAACAGATCTATCTGCACGAGTTCTTGATTCGTCTGGAAATCCAATTCCTGGACTGTATGCAGCAGGGGAGGTTTCAGGGTTCGGAGGCGGAGGAGTACATGGTTATCGTGCATTAGAAGGAACGTTTTTAGGAGGCTGCCTTTTTAGCGGAAGGGTGGCTGGCCGTGCTATAGCTAAGGAGTTACAATAAAAAAGAGCTAATTCTCTACAGTAGATATGCAGAGAATTAGCTCTACTATGCTATTTGATTCCATCCATCATATGTGCCATTATCTCCTGATAAGAGTGATCCGCCATTCCTTTTGCATATGCTTCTTGCAAAGGATATAAACGGAAGTTTTTCATCTTCTGATTATGCACAAAAGTAGGAAAGAATTTTACATTTTCTAATTTGATACTGCTTCCACTAGAAGTAACGTATTTTGAAACTTTTACTTCAAACATTCCGCCAATATTTTTGTAATCCCACATCTGACCAGAAATGAAGTTTCCGAGCGAGTATACAACAACGGCATCACGTCCATCTTTCGTATGGAGCTTTTGGATTGGTTGCAAGACATGAGGATGACTTCCCAATATGATATCTGCACCGCCATCAGTAAAAAGCCTTGCCATCTGTTTTTGCTCTTCATTTGGCTGACGTTGGTATTCAATACCCCAATGCATGCTTAACACGACAACATCTGCTTGTTGGCGTGCAGTTTTGAGTTCCGATAGTATCTTATCTTTATCAATCAAATTGACAAGATAATCTTTTCCCTCAGGTACGGGAATTCCATTTGTACCATAAGTATAGGAGAGAATGGCGATTTTAATGCCATTTATATTTTCAATCCGTAGTGTTTCCTGATCCTCTTTACTTTTAAATGTACCTACATGTGGTAAATGAACCTTATCATAATAGGAAAGAGCACTTAATAATCCTTTTTCTCCCTTATCGAGAGCATGATTATTAGCCGTTGTAACAAAATCAACACCTGCATCGATAATAGCATCCACAATCTCATAAGGACTGTTAAAGCACGGATAGCTGGAAACTCCTAATTGCGTTCCTCCGGGAGTCGATTCTTGATTAGCAATTAAGAGATCGGGTTTTTGCATCATTGACTTTACATTTTGAAAAATCGGCTTAAAATCATAACCAGTCTTTGTTTTTGCGTCTTCATACACCCAGTCATGAATCAGTATATCGCCAATTGCACCGATTACAGCACTGGAATGGAACTTTTTTGTATTTACATTTAGTGTTCTTATCGTATTACTAGTAACCGTATGTGTTTTTCTAGAAAAAGCATTTTTCCAATCTTCGTATTGCTTGATGGATAATATCCCAATCAATATAAGCAGTACTATCAGTAATATCCCTGCACCCCTTTGTTTTCCCCTCATCCCATTACCAACCTTTACATTTATATCTATACAGTTATCTTACTATACCATTGTCATCAGCGGTAGAATTTTTGCGAAAATTGCAGAAAATTAGAAAGCGGAACCGCAAAGGCAGCGGTGTTTTGGCAGAAACAAGCTTTAGAAGTATAGTGAAGTAGATAAGCAGGAAAGGGACTGCAAGCAGTAGAAGAGATGAAAAATCCATTAAACACCATGAAAAAAACGCCCTAATCAACTATATTAGGACGTTCTTACGGATATGACTATTTATATCCATTTTACTTTAGGTTCCGTTTTATCTCGAATCCTTTTGATATTCGCGCGATGTCGATAGATAACAAAAAATGAAAGCGCAAAAATAACAATAAAGAATAGCCAGTCGTGACTAATCAACATATCAATAAGCGTATAAAGGATGGCAAAGATCCCACAAATAATAGAGGAAAGGGATACGTATTTAGATAGCTTTAAGCTTACAAGAAAAACAACCACTATTAATATAAATAATAGAGGACTATAAGCTAGAACAACACCGCCTGAAGTAGCCACAGCCTTACCACCTCTAAAACCTGCGAAGATTGGAAACATATGACCGACTACTGCAACTACTCCAACTAACAGCGGATGAAGACCTTCGGATACCCCAAATATAATCGGGAGATATGTAGCAAGCGTTCCTTTTAAAATATCTACAACCGTGACCACACTTCCAGCCTTTTTTCCTAATGTTCGAAAGGTATTAGTCGCTCCAAGATTGCCGCTCCCATGTTCACGTATATCCATTCCATAAAATAGTTTTCCAACAATTAAACCTGATGGGATCGATCCAAGCAAGTAAGCTACAATTAGTATTAGGGCATAGATCATTAACATAACTCCTTTTATCCTAGTTCAAAAAGAATACGTTCGGAATTCTTTTACTTAAACATAAATTTATTAGTGCTTTATTATTGTATCACGTATAGTTTGGGAAAGAAAAAAGAAATTTTATTTGAAAAGTCATATTTTTGCTCTTTTCACAGACTTTATCCTCCTGTACGATAAAACTATGGAGTTTAGGAGGATAGAAATGGAAACTTTACCTTTTAGATCAATTCCCAAAAGAAATCGAATATGGCTCTACGGTCTTATAGTGCTTTTTATCATCGTAACTGGGATTTTATTATATATCTATTATCCCTATGCATCTACTAAAAAAAACATGTATTTCACAGGGAAGTATCCGATATTAATAAAAGGGGCAATACAAGGAAATGCAATCCACAATGAAAATAGCCTATACATCCCTTTAAAGTTAGTAGAAAAACAAATCGATGATAGTATTTACGAAGAAAGCAAATCCCTTATCATTACGACCAAATTAAAGGTAATAAGAATTCCTTTTAATGAAAATGTTCTATATGTTAATGAAAAACCAAAACAAACCAATAATCCAATTGTGAAGATCGTTTCGGGTCAAAAATATATCTCGCTCGAAATACTTCAAGCTTTATATCCAATCGAATACCAATTGACAAAACATACGGGGATAGTTTGGATAAGGATGAACGGCGAACAATACCATAATGGAAAAATAGTTTCTCATGATGTTAGGAAAGCTTTTTTACGTCTTCGCACAAAACCAAATTTGCAATCCTCTTATAATGTTGAGGTAAAAAAAGGAGAAGCTGTACATATTGAACGCGAATTAAAAAATTACTACTATATTAGACCCCTTGAAGGGATTGGTGGATATATAAAAAAAGCTTATGTAATGAAGCAAAAGCTTGAAAATGTTCAAATCGCTTTTCCTAAAGAGGCAGTTACCTTACCAGCTATTGAAAAACCAATTCAAATGTCTTGGGAAGCAGTTTACAAGAAAACACCAGATCCATCTCAATTTCCTACGATGGCGGGGGTGAATGTTGTCTCTCCTACCTGGTTTCATTTGAAGGATGATAATGGGAACATTACCAATCTGTTATCCTCAAAATATGTAAAATGGGCAAAGCAGCAACATATGCAGGTTTGGGCCCTTTTTTCTAACTCATCCAATCCTGATTTAACAAAAGCTGCTTTGAGCACCTTTGAAAAAAGGAATCGAATCATTCAAACGTTACTAAAGGTTGCAAAGAAGGAGCATTTAGAAGGAATCAATATTGATATCGAAAATGTCCGCTCTAAAGATGGACCACTTGTAACGCAGTTTGTCAGGGAAATATCAGCTTACTTTCATGCTAATCATAAATATGTTTCGATGGATATAACCTTTATTGCAAAAGGCAATTGGTCTGAATTCTATGAGCGTAAAAAGCTTGGAAAAATAGTTGATTACCTCATTATTATGGCATATGATGAACATTGGGCAACATCTGCGGAAGCGGGAAGTGTTGCAAGCTTGCCGTGGGTAGAAAATGGTCTAAAGCCGATATTAAAATTGGTCCCTAATGATAAAATTATATTAGGTGTCCCTTTTTATACAAGACTATGGAAAGAGGAATGGAAAGATGGTCAGAAACAAACATCTTCCATCGCACTAACAATGGACCAAGCAAATAAATGGATCAAAAAGAAGAAAGCAACAATACAAATGGATACCGAAAGTGGTCAGCATTATACGGAATATATAGATTCCAAAACAAATACCACCTATAAAATGTGGATGGAGGATACATATTCTTTGGCGAAAAGAGCAGATATAGCCGTCCAATATAAATTATCTGGCATAGCCTCTTGGGCAAGAGCATTTGGGAATGAAGATGCATGGGTCGCCCTAAGATCCACTCTATCGGTTTATAATCAAAAATAATACAACTTGACAAGTACTTTTGTAGTAAGGAGTTTTATGGAATGAAAACATTTTTGTCAGCCATCCAGTGGATGGCTTTTATGATTGCCGGTTCTATTGCGGCACCAATCGCTATAGCTGATTTATTTCATTTAAATCCAATCGAAACGTCTGCGTTCGTACAAAGAACGATTTTCGTATTAGGTATTGCTGGTTTATTACAAGGATTTATCGGTCATCGGCTTCCGGTTTCAGAAGGGCCTGCGGGCTTATGGTGGAGCGTTTTTGCTATTTATGCCGGGTTTGTTGGAACTATATATTCCACTAGTATCGATTCGTTGAATGCGCTTTGCGGCGGCATGATTTTTAGTGGGATCGTTTTCTTTATCCTATCCATGTTTGGGTTAATCGAAAAACTTGCCAAACTTTTCACCCCCACTGTAACTTTTATATATTTATTCTTGCTAATCCTGCAGCTAAGCGGTTCCTTTATAAAAGGAATGCTCGGATTATCTGAAGAACAAGTACATATTCAACCATTGGTAGCTGTGTTATGTATCGCTATCATTCTTATAACCTTTTACCTAGGACAAGTGAAGATACAATGGGTACGTCAATTTTCGATTATGATTGGTTTATTAATCGGGTGGATTCTTTTTATCCTTTTCGGGCTTGCCCCAAAAGTTCCAAGCAGTCACGCAATCCTTTCTTTTCCAAAGCTTTTTCATTTTGGAAAGCCGAGCTTTGATGTTGGGGTATTAACCACCTCTTTCTTCATCACCATATTACTAACAACCAATATGATTGCATCCATTCGCGTTATGGAAGAGGTACTGAAAAGTTCGCAATCTAAGCCTGTTAGCTATAAAAAATCCGGTTTTATTTCCGGTATCAATCAAATACTAGGAGGGATCTTTTCTGCGATTGGCTCCGTTCCTATCTCTGGTTCTGCAGGCTTTGTGTCACAAACAGGTATTAAAAGCATAAAACCCTTTATTATTGGTGGGGTATTGGTAACAATTATTTCCTTGCTTCCGCCGCTGATGAACATTATGTCTGCACTTCCAGCACCGGTTGGATATGCAGTAACCTTTGTAATTTTCACGAAGATGATAGGGCTGGCGTTATCGGAAATCGAAAAAGTGACGGATCGTCAAATTACATACACCACGGCAGGAATTGCTTTAATGGTGGGTGTAGGAACAATGTTTTTACCTGCTGAAGCAACGGTTAAACTGCCGGCAGTTATCGGATCTCTTGTAAATAACGGACTTGTATTAGGAACGATTATTGCTATTCTTTCGGAGCAATACTTAAGATGGCAAAAGAAAAAGAAAGCATCGTCCCCTTCATCTTAAGTTGCAGGAATCCAAAGAAAAGCGTACGATTATAAGAAAAGCGGAAGCTCCTTGATCCATTGTGAGCTGCTGGCTTACACTATACTTAGCTTTACATGTATATAATTTCATGATTGAAAACTAACGAATAAACATGGGGGTTTTTAAATGACTATTGAAAATCCAAGCAGAGAAGAAATTAAAGCGATATTAAAAAAGGCTAAACGAATTGCGGTTGTAGGCTTAAGTGATAATCCTGAACGAACATCGTACATGATATCAGAAGCTATGCAAAAAGCTGGATATGAAATTATTCCAGTCAATCCTTCTGTCGATCATGTATTAGGTGTGAAGGCAGTTTCGTCTCAAAAGGAAATCGAAGGTCATGTGGATATCGTCAATGTATTTCGCCGATCTGAATATCTACCGGAGATTGCCAAAGAATTTGCTGAAATCGATGCTGATATATTTTGGGCACAATTAGGCCTTGAAAATGAAGAGGCATACCAATTTTTGAAAGATAAAGGATATACCGTCATTATGAATCGCTGTATTAAAGTAGAACACGCCTTAACAAAATGAGTTTCTTTAAACAAGCGTATTTCTTTTAAGGTACGCTTGTTTTTTATTCACATAAAGACACCCATGGTTTAACTCGTATTCTGAAATTATTTGTATAGATTTTTGTAGAAAAAGCTTGCTTGGAAGTAAAATTTTTAAGGCGGTTGTTCAGTTCCGTTTAAAAAGTAATTTGCCAAATGCGAATTTATCGCTAAAATAGTTCATAGACGCTTGTTCGGAATATGTTATAATGATAGGCGAACAAATGTTTGTTATATCATTTTTATTATGTTTTCAAAGTTTTTTTATATAGAGAAAGAGAGTAGTGTTGTTGAAAGGGGAATTTTTGTGACAAAGAAACAGGACTTAATTGAGTATAACGATGATGCCATCCAGGTACTGGAGGGACTTGAAGCCGTTCGGAAACGTCCAGGCATGTACATAGGCTCCACAGACGCACGCGGATTACATCACCTAGTATATGAAATAGTCGATAATTCGGTTGACGAGGCACTTGCCGGCAATGGTGACCATATTATTGTAAAAATCCATAAGGATAACAGTATTAGTGTCGATGATAAAGGGCGCGGTATGCCAACTGGAATGCATAAATTAGGGAAACCCACAACAGAAGTTATTTTCACTGTATTACATGCTGGCGGTAAATTTGGCCAAGGCGGATATAAAACATCTGGCGGATTACACGGTGTGGGTGCTTCTGTTGTAAATGCTCTATCCGAATGGCTGGTTGTAACCATTAAACGGGATGGATTTATATTTGAACAGCGTTTTAAAGACGGTGGAAAACCAGAGACTACCCTTGAAAAAATAGGGAAAACAAATCAAACAGGAACGAATATTCATTTTAAGCCTGATCCTACCATTTTTAGCACAACGACCTTTAATTACGATACATTATGTGAACGGTTAAGAGAATCAGCCTTTCTTTTAAAAGGCTTGAAAATTGAGATTATCGATGAACGCTATGGCCAAAGCGACACCTTCCATTATCAAAACGGAATAGAAGCTTTCGTAGAATACTTAAATGAAGGAAAAGATGTTCTGCATCCTGTTGTCATGATTGAGGGTGAGGCAAGCGAAATCGAAGTAGAATTTGCTTTCCAATTTAATGACGGTTTTTCGGAAAATATTCTTTCTTTCGTTAATAATGTACGTACGAAGGACGGAGGTACCCATGAAGTAGGTGCTAAAACAGCGTTGACTCGTGTCATGAACGAGTATGCCCGCAAGGTTAACCTCTTGAAAGAGCGTGATAAAAATTTAGATGGAACAGACATTCGTGAAGGACTATCTGCAATAGTATCTGTTCGTATTCCTGAAGAGCTTCTTCAATTTGAGGGACAAACGAAAGGGAAGCTAGGTACAAGTGAAGCGCGTTCTGCTGTTGATTCCGTCGTATCAGAGCATCTAGCTTATTTTCTCGAAGAGAATCCTGATGCCAGTAATTTATTAATTAAAAAAGCCATAAAAGCTGCTCAAGCGCGAGAAGCTGCTAGAAAAGCCAGAGAGGAAGCGCGCAGCGGGAAAAAGAAAAAGAAAGCGGAAAATATCCTGTCTGGAAAGCTTACTCCTGCACAATCACGAAACCCTGAGAAAAATGAATTATACCTAGTGGAGGGTGATTCGGCCGGCGGTTCGGCAAAACAAGGACGGGATCGTCGTTTTCAAGCTGTTCTCCCGCTTCGTGGAAAAGTAATCAATACGGAAAAGGCCAAGCTTCAAGATATTTTCAAGAATGAAGAAATCAATACCATCATTCATACGATTGGAGCGGGTGTCGGACCTGATTTTAATATAGAGGATGTTAATTATAACAAGGTAATTATCATGACGGATGCTGATACAGACGGTGCCCATATCCAGGTACTGCTGCTTACATTCTTTTACCGTTACATGCGGCCATTAATTGAAGCGGGCAAGGTTTATATTGCACTGCCGCCACTTTACAAAGTAAGTAAAGGAAGCGGTAAAAAAGAAGTAATCGAGTATGCATGGACTGAAAATGAACTGCAATCGGTTATTAAAAAGGTCGGAAGAGGTTACATGCTACAGCGCTATAAAGGTCTTGGTGAAATGAATGCAGACCAATTATGGGAAACAACCATGGATCCCGAATCAAGAACTTTAATCCGTGTACGAATTGATGATGCTGCAAGAGCGGAACGGAGAGTCACTACTTTAATGGGGGATAAAGTGGAACCTAGGCGAAAATGGATAGAAAATAATGTGGCCTTTGGTTTAGAAGAAGATCAAAGCATCTTGGAGAATGAAAATCTTACGGTCGAAGGAGGGGAACATATCTAATGTCAACAGCTGAACGTTTTCAAGATTTACCTTTAGAAGAAGTAATTGGTGATCGTTTTGGCAGATACAGTAAATATATTATTCAAGATCGTGCCCTTCCCGATGCTAGGGACGGTCTAAAGCCCGTACAAAGACGTATTTTATACGCGATGCATGTAGAGGGAAACACAGCAGATAAAGGATTCCGGAAATCTGCTAAAACAGTCGGAAATGTTATTGGTAATTACCATCCGCATGGGGATACCTCTGTCTATGATGCCATGGTGCGGATGAGCCAGGATTGGAAAGTACGCAATGTTTTAGTAGAAATGCATGGTAACAACGGTAGTATTGATGGAGATCCTCCAGCTGCAATGCGTTATACCGAGGCACGTCTTTCGGCAATCGCATCCGAACTTTTACTGGATATTGATAAGGACACAGTTGATTTCATTCCGAATTTCGATGATACATCCAAAGAACCAACCGTCTTACCAGCCCGTTTCCCAAATCTATTGGTAAATGGTTCAACCGGTATTTCAGCAGGTTATGCAACAGACATACCTCCACATCATCTTGGTGAGGTAATAGACGGAACCATTATGCGCATTGAGCGTCCTGATTGTACAGTAGAAGATCTTATGACAATCATTAAAGGGCCAGATTTCCCAACTGGCGGAATTATTCAAGGAATTGACGGAATTAAAAAAGCATATGAAACGGGAAAAGGAAAAATGGTAGTCCGCGGAAAGACTGTGATTGAAGATGTACGAGGCGGAAAACAGCAAATTGTCATTACGGAAATACCATATGAAGTCAATAAAGCGAATTTAGTCAAGAAAATGGATGAATTAAGACTAGATCGAAAAGTAGAAGGTATTTCAGAAGTTCGTGACGAAACAGACCGAACAGGATTACGCATCGTGATAGAATTAAAAAAAGATGCTGATGCAGAAGGTGTCTTATACTATTTATTCAAAAATACCGACTTACAAGTATCTTATAACTTTAATATGGTTGCAATCCATGACCGCCGTCCAAAATTGCTCGGTATTCGTGAATTGCTGGACTCCTATATTGATCATCAAAAGGATGTTGTTACAAAGCGAACGAAATTCGATTTGCAAAAAGCAGTTGATCGTCAGCATATTGTAGATGGACTTATGAAGGCTTTATCTATTTTAGATGAAGTAATTGCAACTATTCGTAGTTCAAAAGATAAGCGTGATGCAAAGGATAACTTAATTACTAAATATGAATTTACTGAGCCCCAGGCAGAAGCCATTGTTTCGTTGCAACTTTATCGCTTAACCAATACAGACATTACTGCGCTTCAAAAAGAAGCAATGGAACTTAACAAAAAAATCGAAGAATTAACCGCTATTCTTGATAGTGAAAAAAATTTATTAAAGGTCATCAAAAAAGAATTACAAGAAATTAAAAAGAAGTATGCCGATGAGCGCAGAACGAAAATTGAAGATGAAATTGAAGAAATTAAAATTAATTTAGAGGTAATGATTCCTAATGAAGATGTAATGGTTACCGTCACGAAAGATGGCTATGTAAAACGGACAAGTATTCGTTCTTATACAGCGTCTAATGGGCTTGATTTAGCTATTAAAGAAACGGATCGCTTGTTATTCCAAGAAGAAGTAAATACAACTAATGTTATCTTGTTGTTTACAAATAAAGGGAATTACTTGTATTGTCCAGTGCATGAATTGCCGGATATACGTTGGAAAGACCTCGGACAGCATATAGCAAATATTGTCCCGATAGAAAGAGATGAACAAATCGTTAAAGTTGTGAATATAGAGGATTTCTCTGCAGCGCAGTTCTTATTATTCGTAACGAAAAATGGCATGGTAAAAAAGACAGAGTTAAATCAATATAATGCACAAAGATATTCTAAACCGTTAGTTGCCATCAATTTAAAAGGCGATGATGAAGTAGTAGATGTTCATCTGACTGATGGAAAAATGGATGTATTCCTTGCAACTTATTTTGGCTATGGATTATGGTTCAATGAGGAAGAAGTAAATATTGTAGGAGCTAGAGCTGCTGGTGTGAAAGGAATTAATCTAAAAGAAGGCGATTTTGTCGTCTCCGGAAAAATTATTTCCAATCCTGAGAAGGAATTCATATTCATCGCTACTCAAAGAGGTGCGATCAAGAAGATGAAACTCTCTGAATTCGAAAAAACTACACGCGCAAAACGCGGAGTGGTAATGCTGCGAGAGTTAAAAAATAACCCACATCGAATTGCAGGTATGGATATTGTGGAACTGAACGATTCAATCTTTGTCCAAACTGAAAAAAATAATATTGAACAGATTCATATCGGTGAAATGCGTGCAAACGATCGATATTCCAACGGTTCCTTTATTTTTGATGAGTCGGAAAACGGGGCTACTATTGTCATTTGGAAAGATACACTCTGCAAAAAAGAAGAAGACTAATTTTTATTCATAAAGAGATTACAAGAATGGTACTCACTACTGTTCGAATAATACCAAATTCAACTTGTCACTTTGGTGGCAAGTTGTTTTTTATTAAAGGGAGGGAAAATTTACATACTTTCTAACTATTTGCCAATAATAGTA
>Ga0224733_1064_pt1 | contig 21429 bp, 25 predicted proteins | sample IA12soil_GW_FP2_FD_161642 | JGI IMG/M metagenome (GOLD analysis project Ga0224733, IMG submission 161642) | Enriched cells from agricultural soil in Iowa, United States - IA12soil_GW_FP2(-) | ecosystem: Environmental > Terrestrial > Soil > Agricultural land | place: USA: Iowa | collected 2017-05-08
CGACAGGCTCGCCGTCGATCTTCGATCGGCCTTTCCCGACATGCGTGGGTTGTCGCGGACCAATCTGAAGTACATGCGGCAGATGGCGAGCATCTGGGGGCGCGATGCAATTGGCCAACAACCTGTTGGCCCATTGCCGTGGGGTCATGTGACGGTATTGCTCGACAAACTCGATACCCGGTCCGACCGCGACTGGTATGCATCGGCTGCTGCTGAACACGGGTGGTCGCGCAATGTGCTGCAAAATCAGATCAACAGCGGTTTACGGGGCAGGATTGGTGCGGCACCGTCGAATTTTCAGGACCATCTTCCGGCCGAGGATTCCGATCTGGCTCAACAGTTGGTGCGTGACCCGTACGTCTTCGATTTTCTCGATATCACCGAACGTGTCGCGGAGCGGGAGCTGGAGTCCGCGCTGATGCGTCGGCTGGAGCAATTCCTCCTCGAACTGGGACACGGGTTCGCTTTTGTCGGGCGCCAGTACCATTTCGAGGTCGGTGATCAGGATTTCTATATCGACTTATTGTTCTTCAACTGGGTGCAAGCGAGGTTCGTTGTCGTCGAGTTGAAGGTAGGCAGGTTTGAGCCGGAGTATGTCGGGAAGCTCGGCTTCTATGTTTCGTGGATCGACGACAACCTCCGCAACAAGGACATCCATGCACCGACTGTGGGGATCTTGCTCTGCGCGGGCCGCAATGACAACGTCGTCCGGTATTCGCTTGCCGGGACAACTGCACCCCTCGCCGTAGCCGACTACACCTATGAGACTCTGCCCTCCCAGGTTCGCGCTCTCGTACCTACCGACGACGAGATCGCGGCAGCTGTGGAAGCCACGGTCTCCGAACTCGACTCCCATCTGCCTGCCAAACCGGACAACTCCGGCTGAGGGGCGCCATTCGATTTCGAACCTGGGCGACGTATCCAGTGGTGCCAAGAGATCGATATCGGTGTTTCGCACGAGCGTCTGCGAACGAGATGCCCGGTCCTGCCCGGCGCGTCGAGAGGCAGGGCAGCTTTATGTCCAGTCGATGTGGACGGATTCGATGGAATCGAAGTGAAATCCGAAAGTGTCGCCGTACTGGTCGAATCCCTTGTTTTCGGGGTAGTCCATCGTGGCGTGACGTTCGAGGATCGCAACCACCCGGGCATGATCGTCGTTGGCCAAAGCCATGGCGAGTTCCCGTGTTTCGTCGAGACTGAAGGGGCTGTCGGAGTTCGCGAAGTCGAGGGTACGCACTCGGTAGTCGTAACCTTCTTCGGAGCCGTTGCGGACGGACACTCCCCCACGGACTCGGATGGTGGCCTTTTTGGGTTGTCCGTCGGGTCGCAGGACGCCGGCGCGGTCCATGATGTCGCGGGCTTTAACGTTCTTGAGCTTCTTTTTCGCGTCCGCACGTAGTTCGTTGGTTTCCCCGGAGCGGTAGCGAGAGACCGCTGATCGTGAACGGCCGATTTTCTTGGCGACAGCATCGATTCCGCCGAGGCGTTCGATGGCTGCTCGCCGTTGGGCGCGTTCGGTGACGTCGGGGTGTGGGATTCGTCCTTGCTGCGCCCAGCGGCGCAGTGTTCGGTCAGAGGGGGGCTTTCTTCCGGCGTCGATAGCTGCTTGCCGTAGGCCTTCTTTGCCGATTTCGGTACGGATCTGGCGTACGGAGACTTTGCTGGTGAGTCCGGCCAATCCCCCGCTTTTGACTGATTTCGATTTTTCGACACCACTGGTCGCTGCTGTCGAGACAGATACGTTGAGGCCGTCCAAGCCGACAGTTTTCTGTGCAGGTTTGGTTGATCGCGGTTTCGGAAGATGCAGGGCCACTATATGTTTCCTTCATCTTCGTCGGTGAACGCAGCTTTGAGTGCGAGGTTGATCTCGTGGGTGTCGCGTGCGTCGGTCAGCATGACAGTGATGTCCTCTGTGAGCGGGGCGTGCTTTTCCAGAGTCATTTTCCCGAGTGCGTCACTATCGTCTGCGATATCGATGCCCGGGGGCAGGGGGTAGACCCAGGAATCAGTGACCGTGCGCAGTGGCCATCGGCCGGTTTCGCGCGCGATGCGCATCGCGACGCGGCGGCCTCGCCAGCGGCAGTGTGCGATGATCGCTGCTCGCCAAAGCGGTTGGTGGTGGTGTTGCATTTGTTTGGCGGTCCACATGTCGGGGTTGACCATTCGGCCGATGTAGCCCTTGTAGCAGGCGCCGATGAACCGTTTCATTGCTGTGTCGCCGGTGTCGACGGCAACTTTGCGGGCTTCTCTCAAGATTTTCGCCCACTTGTCGAGGGCCCGACCTTGTTCGGGGTAGACCCATGCTTCGGTGATGTCGAGGTCGTCGAGTTCTGTGCCGATTCCGCCATCTGCGATGGAGGTTTGCAGTGCGTCGAGGCTGACGGTGGTGATCCACGTTTGCACAGGTTGGTCGGCGAGCATGTGTGGGTGAGGCAACGGTAGAGCGGGTGGCAGTGCCAGCATGTCACCGGGTGGGAGGGTTACATGCCAGAGTCCGAACGGGGTTTTCGATTGCCGCGCAGCGTCGAGCGCGTTCTCGCCGCGAAGATGCCGAGGTTTTCCGTAGCCGAATTCGAGCATGCCAGCGGAAGCGAGGTATGCCGCTCGTTGGTCTATCGATACCAGTTGTGTTGCGTCGGAAAGTTCTTCGCTGCCCGGGATGCGGGTCCATCCGACTGCAGGGTCGCGATCTCCGCGGGGTTCGCCGTCCAGTGGTGGGACGGGTCCACCGACGGTGACGACGATTCCTTTACCGCTGCGGGTGCGGTCGCGTTTGATCTTGTCGACGATGGCGGCGCCGGTGCGTGCTGGGGTGGGGCCGGGTAGTACGCCGAGGTGTTGTGCGCACCAGGCGAGTCGGCGTCCCAGTTCCTGTGCAGCGGGCAGGTCGTCGTCGGGGAGGTAGGTTCCGGCGGTGGGTGATCCGAGGATCCCCATGTCTCCCACTCGATTGCCCCATCCGAAGTCCTTGTTCCAGTAGGTCCATACGTAGGGTTCGATGAAAATGTCGACCATGGACGTGAAGTTCCCGGTGGTGCGGGAGAGGTGAACGACGTGGCCGGGTTCTCCGCGGAGTTCCCATCCTGCGGTCAGCATCGGGGTCAGCGTGGCGTGGAGGATAGCTGTGAGTTCTTCGGCCGCGCGTGTGCGCAGGATTTCCATGTCGTCGACGTCGTCTTCGCTGCCTGGGTCGATGATCCATCCGAGCATTTCGCAGGCTTCGATTCCGACGATCCAGATCTGTGCCGGTGCGCCCAGCGGGGTGAGCGTTGCCCATCTGATGAGTTTGTCGAGTTTTTCGATGGAATCGACTGGGCCGGTGAGTGTATGGCCGGATGGTGTGTAGGTTCCAGCTGCTGTGACAATGACGGCGTGGCCGTCTGCTGCCTCGCTGGCGGGAGGTAGCGCGGCGGGTTCGGTTGCGCCCCGTTCGGACGCCGGGGTGGGTTCGGGTTCCACGTCTTTGGAGCGCTTGTCCGGAGGGTCGACGATATCGTCGATGGCTGGGATCTCAGCGGCGTCGGAACTCGTTTCGAGAGAAGCGATGTCGTCAACGTCGAACAGTGCAGGCTGGTCTGGCTCGGGAATTTCGTCCGAACGGGTAGCGGATTCTGGTGTTTCGAGCTCGAATAGCGCGAACTGCTCCCTTTTCTTCAGCGCCATGCTGCATCCTTTCCGTTCACTGTCGTCCTCATTCGAGATCGAATGCGGCGCGCACGGCTATGGACAGTGATTCTTCTTGTGCTGGCAGAAGATAACCGATGACGTTGCCGAGTGCACTGACGGGAATGGTGGTGATGTGATCGCAACTGATCACCGCGTCGGCGGATAGTCCGTTCGCGGCACTGACGGACACCTCAGTGGACAGTCCTCGGATCTCGTCTGTGATGGGCGCTACCGTGACGGTCCCGAGGTGTGGACGGACCACCTCTCGGGTGAGTACGAGGACCGGGCGGACTGTGTCGAGGTCGGCTTCGTGAATTGGTCGCATCAGCTCAGCCTGTTGACTGCGGATTGGCGGCGTGGTGAGCGAGAGAACTCAGGTCATGTTCGGATGTGGCGTTCGCGAGAATCTCCGCGTCACGTGCGGCGATCTGTCGGCGACGCTCGCGTTCGAGAGCGCGCAACACTACCGAGGCTCGCGAGGTGGCGCGCTGTTCTCTGATTTCGTCGTCGAGAAATGCCACGATCTCGTCCGGTAGTCGTACCGCGATCTGCGTGCTCATATGTCCATGGTACCGAAGTGGGATTCGTTTTGGTACCGCGATCGTGTGCGAGTTGAGGAACCGATCATTTCAACGGGAGGCAAGAGTCGATGAAGTACTCAGAGGCCCTAGTGCGGCACCCCTTCCCACGGTCCCGTCGATGGTCACGTCTTCACGTCGACGCGGCGCGGATCGCTATTGCTGAAAGATTCGGCGTGAGACAAAGCCTTCGAGGATTCGACGCTCGATGCCTGGCACGTTGTGGCCCCTCTCGACGACGCGACTGCCTCGCTAGCGTCGAGGAATTAGCAGTACACCGTGTACACGGTTGGCGACGTCACCGCGAGGATTGAGTCCGGCCCCCTCCCCCACCCACGATCTCGCCAGCGCGAACTACATATCTGAGATCAGATACGCGTTCACTAAATCGTCAATCCGCGACGTGAAATCTCCAGGGTCGCCGAGCACCTGTATGACTTGAATCGCACCGATGAATCCCGCGCACAGATTCTCAGCCAGGCGCTGGGCGGCGGAGGCGGGGAGCTGTCCGTCTGCGATCGCGGTATCGACGACTCGGCTGACGAGTTCCACCCACTTGCGGAATGCGGGTCGGGCAGTATCGAGACCTGCTTCTGTGGTGAGCCTGAGGCCTGCTCGGGCCAGGTCATCGTCAGCGATTAGCGCCGCCGAACCGCTAAAGAATGCAGCCAACTGCTCGATCGCCGGTATTGCTGATTCGTCGGTTGATTGTCGGGTTTGGCGGAGCGCGGTCAACCAGTGGTTGATGAGTTCTCGCGCGATCGCTTCCTTGGAGTCGAAGTGGAAGTACACCGCACCTTTCGTGGAGGCAGCCTCCGCGATGATGTCGTTCAACGAGGTGGCGGCATACCCATCGATCGAGAAGGAGCGTGCAGCTGCCTTGAGGATCTTTGCCTTCGTGTCGTGCGCTCGTTGTTGTCGGGGTCGTTGGCGTTGACCGGACGGAACGATCAGATGGAGTCGGTCGTCTGGGTCAGTCAATGCGGGTTCCTTACCTGCAGTCGGTGGGGACTTCGCGGGCGCCATCCCCTCCATGATGGCGCGTTTCCTGCCCCTCGGAGACTGTGGCATTGCTGAGTTGCGGCGCTAGTCACGCTGTAGGGACGAGTTGGTCGGCGAACTGGGCGTCGGAGGCTCGCATGTCGATGAGCGGGGGATTCTCGAAGCCGGCCGCTCGGGCCGCGGTGTCGAATTTTTCGTACCGGCGCCACGACGTCGATGTTGCAACAGGAGGGTTGGATGTCTGAGCGATCATCTCCCAGGTGAGAGTTGGGTCTGCGAGCTTGCGTCGTGCGGTGTCCTTGACAGCGTCGGGTAGGCCCGATGTGGCAATGAACCATTCCAGTTCGGCGTGCGCCGCCTCGTCGTTCGACGATTCCGGATCGACTGAGGAGCTCGTCTGTTCGGAGGGGCTCGAATGCGGAGCGCTTTCCGGCGCGTGATGCGTTTCCACGATGCCCAGAGAAGGCTGGAATCCCTCAGCTGTTTCGTTGCGCATGACGCGTCTTTGCGTAGCGACAATGCCCACGCCTGCAGCGGCATTGTCGATCTCGATCTTGTAGTCGGAATACGCGATACCCGTTGCTTTGATCAGGATCCCCAGTCCATGGGTGAAGGCGAGTACCAGCACCGGCGGAATGATCGCGATCATGGCAGCAACAGCAGGGTCGAGAGGCATGTAGCCGATACTCTGACCTGCCGCAACGGCCTGTTGCGCACCCGTTGCAGAGTGGAACGCATGGTAGGCGTTCCCAAGGATGCTGATCGCGACCACTGCAACAGCCACGGCAACGTAGAAGTACTTGTCGCGCCGATGCATCTTCAGTTTGCTCAGAATGACGATGGCTACGGTTGATCCGAAGATTGCACTGTCAACGATGACGGGAAAGATCCATGCGAGGTTTTCGGGGATGGTTCCTTGGCGCGCGAGGTCCCGCTGGACCGCGAAGGAGAGGACGAATGCGCCTGCGGTGATCCCGATCGCGATGAAAATCGCGATGAGAAGCGCGGCGATCAGTGCTCCAAGCTGGATCCGCGCGGCGCGCAGACTAAAATCACCCATGATCGGGTTTTCCTTCCTACAAGGGGTGTTCTCGGTCTGGAGTCCCGCTGGTTGCCGCCGGCGGGACTCCTCTGGTTTCGGAAGATTTCTTCTGGTTGCACTCCTTGCGTTTCGTCCGTTTTGCGCGCGGTGAAGGTTGACAGCGATTTCTAACGGTCGTATCCGAGAGTCGACTGATGCTTTTTGCGTCGCACTCAGAACACGTCGGGGATGTCGTTCCAGCGGCGTGCCTGTTGATCTCAGAGGGACGTGGGGTGGTCTGCAATTTTGCGTGAGAATTGCGTGACTGCAGCGAATTGTTCACGCAATTTGCTCCAGGGTTTGCGCTGCCAAGGCTTCCAAGTTCTACAGAACGGACTGTCAGCAGATGAGAGGTACATGGCATTGCACGCCCCAGCAAGGACTCCCACTCCGGGCGGGTTCGCATGTGCCCGCCCCCGCCGGCTGACCACTCGAAATACTGAAATCTGTGGAATGCTTCTCGGGTGCAAACCCATTCAGCGGGCGCGCTAAGCGCCGGTGCGTAGGTCTTCTCGCCGAAGTACAAGATGCCCTTGCCCGTGACGGAAATTCACAAGCAGGACAATCCTTGGAGTGCATGCACGCAGTGCATGCCGTGCACGCAGTGTCCTACAGTCCTCTGGCCTTCAAGTATTCGTCCAGCGCAGCCTCGGTCATCGACGCCTCGCTGATTTCGCGATCGCCTGTCTCGTACCGCAACTTGTCGACACCGCGCCGGAGGCGATCCTTGGTGGAAGGTTTGATGCGCGTGTTGTGGGTCATCGACAGCTTCTCTTCCTCGTCCTTGCGGCCGCTGAGGTCCACTGAAGGCGACGATGGCGCAGGTGCAGGTGTCGCAGGGGTCGTGTCTCCCCTAGGCGGACGTTCCGGGATGAGTTCAGCCGGGTGAGTCTTACGAATGGCAGGTTCCCGCTTCACGCTCATGCCGGTGCTCCGATCACGATGGGCAACTCAGCGAGCAAGTCGCTGTATGCAAGTTGCAGTGTCAAAGCCTTTCCGCCCTTGAACTGGTGAATCGGAGTGCGATTCGAATGCGCATCCTGACGAGCCGCGAGTTCCGGGATCGACGTCTTGGCGACGAGAGCTCCGTACGTCTCCCGTAACTCGCTCTCTCGGAACTCATGTTCGCCAGTGGAGCGTTTACGACTGATCACGATCTTGTCGAACGCCAGCTTGGGGTTTGCGCGTTTACGAACGGTGTCGATCGTCTCTTCGAGCTTCTGAACACCACCGACGCTGTCGATTGTGGGTTCGGTGATCGCGACAACGCCATCTGCTGCGATGAGAACCGCGAACAGCACCTTGCCCATATTGGGAGGGCAGTCGAACAGCACGGCGTCATACGGAGAAAGGTCGAGCCCTTCGAACGCAACGTCTAGGCGAAACACCAGGTCGTTCGACCCATCCGATTCGATTTTTCCGAGTTCTTCGTCCGCTGGAATGAGGTCGACGCCATCCCATGGAGTAGCGATGATCGCCTCCGCTGCAATGCCTTCCCTGGTCTGGTTCATGAGGTGGTAGGCCGTCATCATGCCCTCTTCGAGCGTGACGCCGAGGCCGCCGGTCGTATTGCCCTGCTGGTCCATATCGACGACGAGTACTTTTCCGCCGACCGCGGTGATGGCGCTGGCAAGCCCGAGCGTGGAGGCCGTCTTGCCTACGCCACCCTTCTGGTTGCCGAGTGCGATTTTGCGTGGCTGCATTGCGGACCTTTCATCGAGGGCGTTGACGCTTGCGGGGCGTGCATTGCGTGTAAATCACGCACTGCATGCAATAGGGGCATTGCTTGCCGTGTGCGCAGTCCACGCCGTACGTGGATCGCATGCAGACTGTGCGTCACATGCGATCTGAGCACCGCATGCATTGCATGCTGTAGCTGCTCTGCCCGCTAGACACGCACACTGTGCATTACGTGCGCGCGTAGCATAACACGCATGTAATGCATGTCGTTCAAGCCTTGCACTCTGTGCGTGTCGTGCATTTCATGCATGCTTGGCGTTACGCGCAAACCATGCTGGCAATGCGATTCGTGCAAGCTGTGCGCGTAATGCGTGCGTTGCTAGACACGCTCGTATTGCAAGACACGCTTGCATATCGTGCAACGCATTCCGCGCACAGCTTGCACCCCTCGCAATCCTCGCTCTGCGTGCCACGCGTGCCATGCGTGCTCAGGTAGCCATGCACTCACCGCACGCATCTCACGCATCTCACGCATCACATGCCTACCATGCACTGCATGCATGCAGTGCATATGTCATTGTGCATGGAGAACTCGCAGCGCATGCACCGCGTGGACTGCATGGTTTGCACGTGCTGCATGTATTGCGCGCACTGCATGCACTGCATGCGCCCGCAAAAGCGCTGTTCACAGCACTAACTGGTCTCGAACGAATCAAAAAATCCGCCACGAAGATCAGACATCGAGGCAAAGGTTCGACCGACCGAGAGCAGATTGACTGTCGTGATCGCCCGACCACGACATGTAGCAGGCACCGAATCGAACCAGGAGGCAGATAGTTCGCAGCGAGATTGTCGAGGAGATCGACCTGAAACTCCTGGAATGCCAACTGGCTCGAAGCACGAAATCAGGGGGATTCGACAATTCCGGTGTGGACAGCACGGATTGTTCAGCAGTCGCCGAGCGATCATATCCAGCCAGTTCGTACCCAGGCCATCATTTCGAGGCGAGCGGGAACGGGCTGCCACTTCAGAAAATCTCTGATACTGCCCCGCGGAAGCAGGTCGACGGATGCACATGCTGCCAGTCGAAACCAGAACATACTTCATCTCATCGGACTCGGAAGGCCGAGACCCGCACGAGGGCACACAATGAACCGCGAGACGTGCACTGAAAGTGGCTTCCGGCACGCGGCGAGGAGGGGCGAACGACCACACTGAATCCCTATTTTGGGTGGACGGAGGGAACACCTACGTCTAGTGAGAGTTGCAACTACAGCAGAATTCATTGGCCAAACGACGTGTTCACCTGACTCGCGAAGAGTGTTTTCCGAGACATCCCAGGTACCTTCGGACCCGTGCACAATCGAAATTTCCGCACGAAATGCGCGTCGAGTGTGTGACTCCGGAGGTACGAGCCAAACGACATACCGAGATCCGAATGGGGCCGAGGTTCGGTCGACGTGTGGGCATCAAAGCGAATCCAAGCAGGCATGGACTTATCGTCACAGTGACGAAATCAGGTTAGGGGCTACGGTGGGGATGATCAGCACTGTGAGGGCCGATTTCACTGCTTCACGAGCAGAATTTTCGCATGCGGGCACTCGCACCCAGCGTCGCGCAGTTCGGTACAACCAAACACGCGTGTCCATTCGACCGGGTGGGGGAGTGGCGGCGATCAAGACCCAAGTCAAGTGTCTGTGAGAATCCCGTGCAGGACGCCTACTCTGCCGTGTCGGCGGATACGAACGTCACAAGGTGGCCGACGGTTGCCCGCAACAGTAGTGCCTTACATGCAATGCATGCCTTGCAACGCACGCATTGCGTGTATGGCACGCGCGACCAGAATGCCTCGCAACGCGTGCGTCACATGCAGTGATCGCAAGGCCATTCTTCCGCGCAAAATAGCCTCTACCTGCGAAAATCAAATTTCAGGATCAGACGCACCGCAGCATTGCGGGACGCACGACAGGGCGACACGTCCTCAGGCGTGCGAACGTGTCGGCATCCGGGACGGCAGTTTCCGACGTGACTATGCCCCCGACGGCCACTATTCACTTGTTTGGGCGGGTTCAGTCCTTCGAAAGCGGGGGTCGAGTGCAATGCATAGACCCAAATACCGTCCTCCTGATTCTCAGTGCACGATCAACCACCTCACGTGTATTCAGACCAGGGCAAGCAGGGCTTTATCCAAGCGCAATCCTTCTCGCCAGCACTCGTTGCCCACCATGCGGCGCGATTCTGGACGTGCACTGCAGCCTTGGATTGGACGGCCTCAATGCTGAAGTTTGCTCAGGTGCGCACGAATGCTGGCGAGACTCCTCGCGCGGTGGTCCGGGTCCGCTGCCATTTTCGTGCGGTGTACGTGTGAGTTTTCGAGTAGTTGTTGTTCCCTCTTTCTCGCCAGGTCGGCCGACCTACGCTGTTCGCTGGGGGATTCTCTCGTCCAGTCGATGCCGTCGAGCCTTCGCCTGAGGTAGCCCAACGGCGAACCCAGGCTTGATCTCGTTGGCCAGATCCACCCCCGGTCTGCTGTGTCACGGGAGAGCGTCAGTGCGATGTCACGGCCGGTCCACCGAGTCGTATCGATTTTGACATCGCGGAGAAGATCGCAGATCACCCCGATATGTCCGGGTGGTCTGAGGGCCGGAGCATGGTTCACGAGTTCAGCCGCAGTCCTTTGAAGTGCCAGAGGCCGCGGTGTCCGAGCGCTGCTTCGTTTTTTCGATGTCGGCCGAGTTCGCGCGTGTACGCGTTGGTGAGTTCTTCCTAACGGAAGAACTTCAGAAGATAAAAAACCAACACTAGATAGGGTGTCAGCTCCTATCGACCCTGGTCGACCGGTGTTGGGCGGGTTGACTCGGTTGAGGCCGTCCCCCCGAGAGCTCCGAACCCTGCGGCGGGGAGCCCTCTCAGAGGCACGAGACGGCCGTGTCTTGGCGACCTTTCGAGGTGGTGTCGTTGCTACGACTGTCCGAGGAGAAGACAGTGACCATGTCGATGCAGCGCGGTGCTGTTGACCCCCGTGGTGGGCCTCAGCAGCGAGAAATTCCAGGGTTTTGAGGTTTCGCCCCCGGACGTGTTCGATGCCCATTCCAAGAGCGATGAGCACTCTCCTGGCGCGGTTGACCGAGGATTCGCTGACTTTGGCCCGGGCAGCGATCGTTGACTTGGCTGCGCAGACCCCGCGGCCTGTGTGGGATTCGGCGAAATGTGCGTGAGCTTGTGCCACGAGGTAAGCCTTGTCGGGCCTGATCAGGTTGCGCGCGCACAATGCCTTGCCGGCCGGAGTGGTGGTGTGGTGCCGGAACTGGCGGAGCCATTCCCTGCGTGACGTCCAGACCGGAACGCGTGCTTGTTCTTTTGGTTCGACGGGGAGGGACCAAGAGCGCCCACGCTGGTCAGTGCGCTCGTTGAGTTGTCGTGCGGCGGCTTCGATACGAGCCACACGTGCGAGCGCGTCGTCGACTGCTGCTTGCCATTCGTCGACTTCTGTCGATTGAGAGACAACGGATCGGGTGCCGATGCGCGACACGCCGACGGTTGGTGATATGGAATGAGTTGGGGTGTATTCAGGGTATGCGCTACCCTGAGACATACCTGCCATAGGTAAGTCCCTTCCAGGGGATGCAGTACGAGCAGAGAAAGCGCCAACTTTCGAAGCTCACCTCTCGAGAATGTTTCGAGAACGGATGTCGGAGAACCTGCCAGTTCTCAGTCGACGTCAAGGACCTGCCAGTCCTATTTCGCCGCGATGCGGTCCGCTCCCAATCACCCCCTTCGGGGGCCTTTGTACTTTTCAAGAGGTCTGCGCTGTTTAGTTAGGTATCGGGGTACTTCGCTCGCTGCCGGCTAGGGGCGCCCTCCCTCTCTGCGGATCCGCTGTACGCGCGTTGCGGCCGCGGTCGTTCGAGAGGTCTGTTCGATCCGGCGGCCGCACATCGGTACCGCTATGGGTAGGGTGCTGGCCTGCTCGGAGGGGACATTCGGTACGCAGAAGTGTGATCCTGGCGTCGCGAAAGCTGAAATGTGATCTGGACGTGCCAGAAATGACACCGAGAACACGTCCGCGGGTATGGCGGAATTGCGTTTCTGCGATATCATCGAGTAAGCACCGCCTCTTCCTTTCGAGGTAGTGGTGGTCACCGCCTCTTCCTTCTCTGGGTTAGTGGTGGTCAGGAAGCTGGGAAGCTTCCACAACCGCATAAACGGACAGCCCCCGATGCCGCCAAGCCCTGGGGGTTGTTCGCTGTCTAGGGATAGTTCATGCGCCGACCGCAAGCTGCTCGATGCGACGCAACGATCCGGCCGCTTCGACTTCGAGAAGTCTTAGCTGCTCCGGATGCAGCTTGTCGCTGATGTAGTCCGGTATGTCCAGTCCGTGTGTGATGGCCAGTATGAGCACGGAGTAGTCCCCAGCAGGGATTCCGAGTTCGGCGGCCCGATCCTCGTACACCTTGTGCTGCTTGAGGGGAGCACGAGTCGCGATGTGTCCGCGAGGTCCCTTGTTGTGCTGTGCCATGAGGAAAGACTAGAACCAATCTGTAACTGATACGGGTAGGCGCGCTTGTTCGGTGTGTCGCGTGTGGTTGATGTTGCCATGGAGTTCTGTGGGATTTTTCGGCGGCCCGCGTCACAGGCCGCCGCCGGCCCGTCCAGCGACGAGCCCGATGGGGTGTTTCTAAGGCTTCACCGAAGGCGGATCCTGGGTGTGTCGGCGCCGGCTCGTTCGAAGGCGTTCTCGTGTCGGAGTCGGTTAGAAACTTGAGGAGCGGATGGAGATGCTTAGCGCTCATGCTCTGAAATGCCGGGTGCAATCATGTGTGATTGAACGAGGGGGAGGGGTGGGGCAGCCCACGCGTGAGCTGCTGCCTCCGCAGCGCACTGTCGTGTGACGAGGAGAGGAACTTGTGGACAGTGGACGGGGGGAGGGTCGTCGGAAGGATCCGGAAAGGAAAACTCGATGTGGCCTCTTGTCGAATGTGCATCTCGAACGGGGAGAACTTTACGTTTCGTGTTCGCGGGCGAGTCGTGACGGGACTTCGGTTGGCGCGAGGTTCATCTGCGTGCAATGCCGCGGTTAATGCTCTTCATCGCAGTTACGCAAAGGATTTCGTTCGGCAGGTGGGGCAGCAAAGTCGCGTGTTGTTCGACTTCCGCCAGTGCAATGTTCGGGTCGACATATCGGGAGAGAAGTGCACTTGCGTTCGAACGGGTGCTGTGTGTTTCGTCAACATGTGTTCCTCGGGGTCAATGGCTCCACAGTGCCAAGAGTTCGGCCCGAAGGCTGGGGGAGTGAACATAGTGGTTAGACCTCAGTTGTGCGCTGGGATGCCCAACGTCGGCGAGACGCTTTTCGACGTCCGCAGCAGGAAGCGGCACTAGATCGTTGCGAACGCGGAGAAAGCAGTGAAATTGGCTGGGGGAGAGGGGCATTCTTTCCTGATTGGATATCACGGCAGCGGGTGGCAGTAGCAATTCGTCATCCATGGAGACGCGAATGACGACGTCCCCGCGTGCAATGCTGCATGGCTTTTCGATTGTGAGCGTTTCGAGTCGGTATCTCGCTGTCGGATCGACCGAAAGCTCCTTCGTTGAAGGCTTTTTCACAGGTGGGGTGCGCGTGTGAGGATGGCTCTCGTGGCGCCTGATGAATACTCTGTTGGTCGGAGTTGGAAGAAAGTCGTTGTCGAGGTTCTGAATTCGTCCTGCGATGCCGGGGATGGGTACGGCTCGCCCGGTTGCCCATTCGCGTTCAGCGTTGTCGATGAATGTCTGGTCTACGGTGGTGGTTTCGTCGATGTTGTTGATGAATGCGCGACTGTCGGCGACCACTTGAGGGTCATCGGAAATGATGACCGCCTCATGGGAGAATATGGAGTTTTCGGAAGCATTCGCCGAGCCGATTACAGCTCGTTGGTTCGTCACGATGACCTTGGCGTGCAATGCTGACGACGAGAGGATGCGAACGCCCTTGCTGAGGTAGTGCGAAAGAACGACAGGTGAAGTGGCGTGGGCGCGGATCGCCGCGGTTGAAGCATTGACGACCAGAAGGTCTCCACTGCGAAGTGGAAGTAGTTCAGGCGCAAGGTGTCCAAGGTAGGGGACAGCGGCATAGCGTGGGCCTCGCGTGCGGATTGCGCGAGTGATGTGTGGCCACGGGTTCGGTCCGTGGAAGCTGGTCCCCATAACCTAGAACGGTAGCGCGAATCGGGCCCGATTTATGGCGCCTGAGTGAAGTTGCTGTTGTTCTGCGTCACCTCCGAAGCAGAAGCATCGTCCGGATGTCTGTCGTGGAGGTAGTGGAACGGTGTGGCGATCACCCCCGCGGGGCCAGGCGATGTGATTTTCCAGTGCTACTGCAACGCTGTCGATTCGGCGTGCGAATCCGATACGGGACACTGGCAGTAGTAGGGCGGACGTGCCGGGGAAGGCTCTGCCGCCCGTTCGAACAGCGCCCTGCACAGTTCACCGGGAAACTCTCCGCCTGAGCGATCCCGCCGAGGTAGGGTGGGCGTGGTGGCTCGTGATGGCGCTCGAAAAAGGAACGTGCAGAGAGCTTCTCAAGCTTGCAGTGGAGGTCGATTGGCGTGGTCTTCATGAGCTGGTGAACCCATGCGTTGCGTCGGGAAGCCGGTTTGTTTGCTTGAGGTTGAGGTTCGCCTACTGCTCTCGGGTCGTCGCTCGTCCCGAGTTCAGGTGAGGTGGCGGCTGGGAGGCGTCAGCGTGGCTTCGACGCCCCATCAGGTAAAAGGCGATAGTGGCCGGCGTGATGGTTGCGAGCGCAACGTAGGACATGGCACTGACTGGAGACGGTGCGGGGAAGAAGATTCCGTTGAGATAGATCCATGAGGTTGCGACGGCACCGGCGATCAGTGCTGCGATTGTCACGGCGGTGGCTGCGCGCTCGCGGAAGAGGAGCATCACGGCGCCGATGCTGATGACGATGTATGGGCTCACCCAGAAATAGACGACCAGAGTTGACACTGCGTTATAGATGGAAGGAAGTGGGCCCGTGGCGCCGATCACCAAAGTGCAAATGCCGAAGAGGCCACCGAGGATGATCAGCAGGATTGCGGAAACAGGGCTGTGGAATCGGGAGTGTATGCGTGTGAACCTTTGTGGTAGAAGCTTTTCGGCTGACAGAGTGGCGACGAAGCGGGATCCGTAGTTGACGAATCCGATCAGTGCGGCGAAGGTCGCTACGGCGACAACGAGGTCCGTCATTTGTCCCATTGCGGTCGGTAAGCCCGCATTCTCGGCCAGGGCGGCGGGGGATGATGTGCCGGAAAGGATTTGGTCGGACGTCTCCGTGATTCCTGGTGCCTGTAGGAAGGTTGCGATCACGTACAAGGTTCCAAGCACAATGGGGACACTCATCACGGCGGCCGGCACATTCTTCTTCGGGTCGCGGGTCTCCGCGGCCAGGGCCGCGCTCCCCTCGAAACCGACCAGGAACGCAGTTCCGGATGCGATGCCGGCCACGATCCCGCTGACGGACGCGCCCTGAAGAGTCAGTTGTTCCTGCAGATGTAGACCAGTGTGAATCGCGCTCGCCCCGGTAATGGCCAGCAACAGTGGAAGACAAATCGCGGTGAGTAGGACCGCGATTACGATCGAAACATCTAGGCCGCGACAGGTGATCGCCGCAACAATTGCTGCGGAGGCGAGGTAGATCGCGATTTGTGCAGGGCGATCGAGGCCGCCGTCGATGCCGATAGATTGCAGAAAGCTACCGCTGTACGCGCCGATGACCAGCAAAATGCTTGCGACCATCGCCAGATACCCGAGGAACAACGAGGCTGCGATCAGTGACTGTGCCCATCGCCCGAATACTTCGCCGGCGTAGGAGTAGAGCGATCCGGAGGCGACATACCGGCTAGCGAAGACGGTTACTGCTCTGCCGACGCAGATGACTGTCAGCGCTGCGAGCAGAGCAGCTACCCAACCACCGAGTCCTGCGTTGAGGACCAGCAGCATTGGAAACGACGCCATGCCGACGGCAGGGATCATTGACGAGATGGCCAGCGAGGTCAGTTGAAGGCGGCTGAGATGGCCGGATTCAAGGTTGATGGAATCCGTATCAGTCTGTGCTACAGCATTATTCGACGAGTGATTCATATGTGCGTCCTTGAATTTGTGCACTGTCGAGTGCAGGCAGAGGCTATATGCCGGGATCGGCTGCGATCGCGCGTGTGAGGATCGGGATAGCCTTCAGGAGATAGTGATGTCAGTCACATGACTGAGTCGATCGACTGAGATTAGCTTCGCCCTTGCAGTTCGTCAACGAGTTCCGGAAAATTCCTTGAATGCAGCTGCGGGATTCAGATGATGACGGGCACGACTGTGGCCCGGCGCTGTCGATTGCAACGCCGGGTGGGAAACGGGAAACTCTAGTGGGGCGGGTGGATCGAATCGATGATGCCGACGATTGCGGACGAGATGGCGTCGAGTTCGGGTGCGCTCACTCCGGTCGCGCCAGTTGCGAGATTTTGCATGTAGATTCCGTCGATTGCGCCGATCGTGTAGCGGGCGAGCAGTGTGGCGTCGCTGCCGGCGATGTCGGTTGCGTGCCGAAGCTCATCGGCGAAGGCGGATATGTACGTCGTGTAGCTGGCTCTGGCGAGTTCGGCCTTGTCCGGATTGCGCAGCGCCCACAGCAGCAGCTCGTATTGGGCGATCGGGACGTCCCGATCGGCATGGAGAAGATCTTGGAAGCGTTCGAGCAATGAACGGATGATCTCTTGACGTGTCCAGCCAGTTGTCGGTACCAGGCGTGATCCCACTGTGGTGGCACGAAACATGTCGTCCACGGCGGTATAGATCTCTCCTTTGCCGTCGAAACTGTAGTGCAACGCAGCGAGGTTGACTCCGGCTTCGTCGGCGATGCGGCGGGTGGTCGCCGCGGCCAGTCCGTCGCGAATGATGACTCGGGCGGCGGCCTTGACGATCGCAGTCCGCCGCTCGGATGCTGTCAGATACGCCATTCGCTTTACCGTTCACCTTCTCGTTGTCGTGGGACTCCAGGGGTCGAGCGTATCGATGTCACTCGGCGTGCGTGACACCCTGGTCGATCCTTTATCTGCCCGGTGCGTTCCGGGTGCGTCGTTGCCGCTCTTCGGGATCTCTTGCAGTTTGCCTATTGACGCTAGCTCCGATCCGCCATAATCTCAGTCAAATGAGTTAGTCATGTGACTGACTTCATTGTTCGACTATAGCGCTTGGCAGATCACACCAGGGCGAGAGCTGCGACATCGCACAAAACCGCGCCTCTCTGACGCGCAACCAAATCGCTTGCCCCATGCCCCGAAACTGGAGGGACCACCCCATGACCGACATCCGAGAGCGGGTGGATACAGATCCACCGCGACCCGATGAATCCCATACCCGGTGTGCGCCCGACGTCGCCGTCACGATGGAGTTCGACCCACCCCCGTTGGTACGAGCTGTCGTGACCCGCCTGCGCGTTGCTCTCGAATCCGACTCAGGCAGGAAAGCTCTCGAGGCAATGCCCCCCGAGGTCGACCTGCAGTCGACCAGTGATCCGCAAAGCGCGCGATTGACTCGAACAGCAACCGGCGTGCACGTCAGTAGCCCCGAGGGGTCGACAGTTCCTGTTGTCGGAATCAGCGTCGACGAACTGGCGATATCCGAGGACGAGCCCCAGGCGGGCACTGCGAATGTTGCCGCGTTAACCCCTCTTATCGAACCAGAGCCACCGACGCTGGACATCGCAGCGTGTGAATTCTGGGAGAAAGCTTCGGGCCTGCCTGGAATGCCCGGATTGTCATTGGCTGCTCTCGACACGGGCGCAGCCGTGCACGTGGGGCCGACAACGGATGCGTATGAAATTCACGGCCTCGAGATGGATCTACGTCGACTGCTAGCGGGTTTCGAGTTGTTCGTCTATTCCCTGCGCGCAGGGAAGTTCTACATCAAAGGCACGAACCGACAATTGTCGGTCGTCGCGGGAGCATCAATGAAGGCGGTCCTCCATGTCTGACACGACGAACCTCGGTGAATGGATCGGCAACAATTCCGTTCGCACGATTCGCGCACAAACCGTGACGTTGGATGGTGCCTTGGTCGGAAAACATCTGTCACCCAAAAAGTTTGAGTCCGGAGCGCAATCGGGCTGGGGATTCGCCGATATCGCCCTCGCAGTCGATCTCGGGAACACCGCTCAGCTCGGATTCGATTTCGGTGATTGGCGCGGTGAGATGCACGACGTCTTCCTTCGTCCCGACCTTACGACTCTGTCAACCGACGCATCACTACCAGGTCTCGCCACGGTGATGTGTGATCTGGTCGATCAACACGGGGCACCGCTTCCGGTGTGTTCGCGATCCACGCTCGCACGTGTGGTCAAAGAGCTTGCCGAGCTTGGATTTACAGGTAAGGCGGCCGTGGAGATCGAGGCCACGGTGTTCGAAGAGTCGATCGAGCAGGCCCGCGAACAGCGTTTCACGAACCTGCATCCACTCGGCGGTACCCAGGGCGCGATCTACCTGTTGAGCAGATCACGGGACTACACGACGCTCATGGACGCAATGGCTGCCCGCATCGAACGGGCCGGAATCCCTTGGGAAGGCTGGGCAGACGAGTCCGCGCACGGCCAAATCGAAGTAAATCTCCCACCGACCGACATTCTCACCGCAGCGGACTGGTACGTACGAACGAAGCAGATCATGCGGGAAGTCGCCTACGAGCACGGTCGCACCATCACCTTCATGGCTCGGTGGTCGCCGGACCAGTTCGGGCAGGGCGCTCACATCAACCTTTCGCTTCAACAGGACGGACGGAACGCCTTCTTCGATGAAGTCGAGCCCTCGCGCCCGTCGGAGACGATGCGGAACTTCATCGGTGGCGTCCTCGACACAATGGCGGCGGCCAGTTCTTTCCAGTATCCGACCGTGAACTCATACCGCAGAATCGCAGAATTCGACGGACCTCCCACCACCGTCACGTGGGGTGTTGACAACAAGAGTGCGGCCGTTCGAGCCGTCTGCACGACCGAGAAGCTCTCTCGTGTCGAGTATCGCGTCCCGTCGGCGGACGTGAACATCTATCTGTCGATGGCATCGTTCCTTGCCGGCGGTCTGATCGGTCTGCGCGATCACAGCGATCCTGGCCTCGATGCACCGTCATGGCCTGGGGATTGCCGCCGGGAACCCCGAAGTTGCCAGCCAGCCTCTCTCGAGCGATCGCGGAATTGAGTGGCGATGTAAACCTGACGGAGGTTTTGGGGCGAGAGCTGGTGGAGTACTGGATCGGCACGCGCCGGTGGGAATGGTTGCAGTTCTTCACCACTGGGGGAGACCCGGCCGCAGGAGTCTCCGACTGGGAGCTCGAACGCTACTTCGAGCACGTCTGACAACGAGGACAGGTCTGAAGATGAAAGCAGCAATACTGAACGCTGCCCCTGGTCGGCTCGAGTTCGAAGAACTCGACATCGACGTGGCCGGACCTCGAGAAGTTCGCATACGTACAGCAGCCGTCGGGCTGTGTCATACCGATCTGCACTACGTGGACGCGCTCTGGCGAACAGAACTTCCGGAGGTGCTCGGTCACGAGGCATCGGGCATCGTCGAATCGGTTGGGTCCGACGTCACGGCTGTAGCGCCTGGCGACCACGTCGTGACGTGCATGACAGCTTTTTGTGGCCGATGCCGATACTGCATTGCAGGTCGACTCACCCTCTGCTCCAATCATTCCCGCCTCCGCTCGCGGCCCCAGCCGGCGTTGACGACCAAGGCCGGGCGCGCAGTGGGGCGAATGGGTGGCATCGGTGGATTCGCCGAACAGATGCTCGTGCACGAGAACAGCGTCGTCCGCGTCGACGATTCGGTACCTCTCGATCGCGCGAGTTTGCTCGGGTGCGCCACCATCACCGGCGTCGGGGCGGTCTGGCACAGTGCTCGCATCGAACCAGGGGCGTCGGTTGCCGTCATCGGTTGTGGAGGCGTGGGGCTTTCGGTAATTCAGGGCGCCCGGCTAGCCGGCGCGGCCCGGATCATCGCGATCGATGTGGACCAGCGAAGTATCGATCAGGCTCTTCGAGTCGGGGCGACTGCGTCAGTGAACGCGGCTGAGATCGAACCCGTCGACGCCGTACGCGCGTTGTGCCCGGGTGGGGTGGACTACTCATTCGAGGCGATCGGCCGCAGAGTCACTGTCGAGCAGGCATTCTCGATGCTCGCTCCCGGCGGAGTGGCCACGGTCCTCGGCATGGTTCCTGATGACGAGCCACTGCGGATCACAGCGTCGGAATTGTTTTTCCAGGAGAAGCGATTGCAAGGCTCCCTCCTCGGGTCGAACCAATTCCCGACCGATATTCCGCGATTGGCCGAGCTGTACGTCCAGGGCCGACTCGAACTCGACGAGATGATCTCGTTGCGAGTCCCCTTCGACGAGATCAACACAGGAATCGCAGCGCTTCGTGAAGGAGGGGTGAATCGTGTCGTCATCGAATTCGCCTGAGCGTGCGCGTCGCCCATTGATCGGAGTGACCGGTCGGCGCTCGAGCGCGGAACGCCTGGCCGTCGAACCTCGGTACCGCCATCTCGAGTTCGACATGCACTACTCCGATTTTCCCACCCGGCTGTCGTCCGAAGGCGCCCTTGTCGTCCAAATTCCCTATGAGGCAAGCGGAATCGACCTGATTGAGCGGCTCGACGGAATAGTCATCTCTGGTGGGCAGGACGTTCACCCCGAAACACTGGGTATCGACGCCGCGCCCACCGACCCGGACAGTGACCCGCGTCGAGATGCGTATGAGATCGAATTAATATCGGGTGCAGTAGAACTCGGTACTCCACTGCTCGGTGTCTGTCGCGGGATGCAGATGCTGAATGTGGCATTGGGAGGCACGCTCGTGCCTGATCTTCCGACCATAGACATCAACCACAAGTCACCAGGACTGGGCATAGCCGAGGAGACCCACCCCGTACGGACCGCCACTGATTCGACGGTATTCGAGATATACGGCGCACACGTAGAGGTCAACTCCTTGCACCACCAATCAGTGGACCGGCTCGGCCCGGACCTCACTCCCAGCGGGTGGGCTCCGGACGGTGTCGTCGAAGCGGTGGAGATGCGCGGGAGACCGATCGTCGGCGTCCAATGGCATCCGGAATGGCGCCGGAAGGACCCCGTCTTCGCATGGTTGGTCCAGGTCGCTCTCGCGCGAAAGGAAGTGCTCGATGGAGTTGCATGAATACTCGGACATGGACGCCACGGATCTGAAATGTCGACTCGACCGGAAAGAAGTAACCCCTGCTGAAGTGCGCGAAGCCGCACTAGCTGCAATCTCCCACGTCGACACGCACCTCGGTGCCACCGTCGGTCCTCCACTCGACCCACCACCGACGTATTCCACATCCGGTCCTTTCAGCGGAGTTCCGTTCGCGCTCAAAGATCTCCTGT
>Ga0224733_1066_pt1 | contig 20975 bp, 20 predicted proteins | sample IA12soil_GW_FP2_FD_161642 | JGI IMG/M metagenome (GOLD analysis project Ga0224733, IMG submission 161642) | Enriched cells from agricultural soil in Iowa, United States - IA12soil_GW_FP2(-) | ecosystem: Environmental > Terrestrial > Soil > Agricultural land | place: USA: Iowa | collected 2017-05-08
TCAACATACTGAGATTGTCGTAGCATACAAAACAAGAAAGAGGGTTGGTTCTGTAAAACCTCAAAACAGAAAATTGCCAGGAAGTTTAAGTCTTGCTGCAAGTAGAATTGAAAGGCTCGAAAATGAAAATAATGCATTAAAACATGAGAATAATAATTTATTGTTAATGATAAAGAAAATGCATGAGAATGCTTACCGGCATAATATACTTGTCTCAATTCTCGAAGAAGAAATAACGCATAGAGGAAGAAAATAACCAATTGATAGGTTTTACCTATTGACAGGTGGTGTTAATATGGTATTTGTATATGCAGTCAGGAAGACAAAAACTTTGCAAGGATGCAATTTATGGACAAAAACAATTTTAATTCAGTAACGACACTTGAAGAACAGCTTGTTGTCATCGTAGATAAGTATATCTCGAAACGATACCAGCCCGGAGATAAAAGTTTCTCTAACCAACTCTACTTGGTGTTCGTTGGCTATCACTTAAAGTATTTCTACCCCAGGCAGTTATATACACGTTCTAATAGAAACATAGACAACATCATGACGATGTTTAGTTCTGTGTATAAATCCCTTACAAGTAATCTGTTGCGACAGTTACACAATAAAGAAGCTGTTCTTCGTGAACTAAACTCTCTTGTTAACTACATAGATAGCAATCAAGAAAGAGCGGAAGAGATCTACGCAACATTTAAAGCTCAATATGAAATTAGAGCCATAGAGAAAGAAATAATTCATGAGATCGTTTGTGTTAATCGTGTTAGATTGTAGGCAATAAAAAGCCCCTATGCAGGGGCTAAAAGAGACTTCTCAATATAAACTACTACTGAACTTCTTTCCAGATACCGTCTGATTTTACCAGCTTAACAGGCTTTGTCTGTTTCATATTGCTAATCGAGGCATCGACAATGCAGTTATAAACATTGTTTGTTTCTTTTGTGCAACTTACTTTCTTCACATAGTCGATTCTTAGAAGGTCTTTTTCTGAAACTCTTGAATCAAAAGCTTTCATACTTGCATTTGATCTATCTACAACACTTTTGAATACATTATAGATGTCTTTATCGGAAGGTTCAGAATCACAAGCTGTTAATAAAAAAGTTGAAAGAATGATTGTTATGATAGCATATGTTTTCATTTTAAATCCCTTTATTAATGTTAATGTTGGTGCGTGAAAATGGCTCTATGTGCAAATTTTTTACGAATATACAATCTTGTAGAAATCATTAAAACCAACAAAATAATGAAAGCTACTAAAAAACTTTGACTTATATAAAGTATGATGTAGGCAATTGCTAATAAAATAAATCCTATGAACAACGATAACCAGGGTGAAACTTCGCCATATTTGATGGTTGAATGACAACCGGTGCAAACCCGGACACCGAACGGACTCTCCTGAAAGCAAAAAGGACACTTCACTGTTTCGTTTTTCATAGCAACCCCAGGGTGGAAGATTTACTGCGTGTTCGTAGGGATTCTCGATGGCTGGCTGGCTAAAGTAAAATCACTTGTACCGATCGATGATTGCTCCTTGATAGATTTAAACTATCATAACTAGATTATCGATCTGTATTAACGATCAATATCTTCTTGACTAAATGCAAATTGATTACTAAAGAATAGAGTGTGGTTACGGAAACTATTTGTAACTAGCTGTCTATAAACGGATTTTTCTCGCCTTGTTTAAAGGTTGCATTGCGTAAATATTTGAGAAGGTCGTGTGGGTTTTGTGAAGAATGCTCTTACCATAGCTCCGGAGAAGCTCTGCAAGCCTTCTAAGAAATGGAAGCCAGCCGATAAGCCTGAGATGCTTTTGCTGTTTGACTGTATTCTTTAGAAGAATCTTTTCTACGATTGCGGTCCGTTTGTCTTCTCTGAGCCGTAATTCCAGTTCTGCAATTTTTCCACCGATACTTTCCCTTCTCTCTGTTGTCCTTAAAATCGTTGCAGGAGCAGGAGCAGGAGCAGGAGCAGGAGCAGGAGCAGGAGCAGGAGCAGGAGCAGGAGCAGGAGCAGGAGCAGGAGCAACTGGCTTGGCATTTAGTAGAAGTGGGTTGTCGCGTTCAGGTTCGTAGTTGAGGAGCTTTTGAAGATTCGCCCATGAATACATCTTTCCAAGCTGGGAGGCTTTAAATGCGATGTTTTGATATTCGAACGAGAATCCATTCATCTTTCCTGTTTTTGAGACGTTCGCCGTCCATGAAACCTGAGCTTCTCTGATTCTTTTGATAAAAGTTTCTAGATTGGGTTTATCCTTCAAACATTTATCAATGATCTGTTGCAGGGATTTCTTGGGGCAGGGCAAGCCTGTCCGTTGAGAAAGCATCTCTTCATTACGTGAAAGCTTACGCATTGTTTGTTTCGGTTGTACTCTCACCGCTGGGGTTTGAGTAAGGCCATGAGCGATTTCAAGTTCCTGAATTATTCGGCCACTGACTAAACTCTCATGCCGACCAAGATGAACTTTACCAGACACGGCATCGACTCTATTAGCAATGATGTGTATGTGCTGACCCATACTGTCGTCGTGTAATACATAACAACGAAGATGGGTGTCACTAAAACCTAACTGAGTCATGTAATCATTAGCTATCAGCTTCCATTGCTCGTTTGTAAGTTCGTCATTCTTAGGAAGGCGAAGCGAGTTATGCCAGGCTGGTTTTGCTATGTCGGTTCTAAGGCCACTTGCTGTGTTGAACTCTGCTATCAGTTCATTGGCACAATCACTTGTCATGTTACCGCCGATAACAACAGGATCACTTTTATGGTGAGACCCAGGCTTCAACACATACTTTACGACATTAACGAAGCTCTTGTGCCTTTTGATCCGTTGCATTCCTTTCATAGGGATACCTACTCAATAGAAGCTGTCAGACACGAACGAAGCTCTTTGATCTGTTTCTTGACTGCGAAGATCTCTGTTTTGGTTAGTTCACTATTACTACTTTTTGTATCAAGATGGCTTAGAAGACGATTAAGCTTCTGGGATATGTCAGACAGTGATTTCCAAGCTTCAATATTTATTTCAGGAACAATGACAGGAAGTTTATCAAGGGATGTTAAACGAAGCCATTCACCTTTACTTTTGTTTCCGCGATTGGAATTAAGGATCTCTAACTCTTCTTTATTAAATCGAACACTGACACAGTGTATTCGCAACGATTGAGCAGGGGGGATATGATTGTTGATTGGTTTGAAATCATTTGTATAGGATAAGGTTATTGTATTACTCATAGAAACTCCTTTTCATATGTGTATTCGCTTTAGGGTGAGCAATTCCTTTGCTTACCTTCTATATTTATAAATTAAATATTATTTATGTCAATGTTTGCATTGTTTATTTTTTATAATATAATCGATTGAAAACAAAAGGAGATTATCATGAGCATTATAATTTTGGATAGTGACTGGGGAAATATTCCAACAAGTGATATCCATTGTCTAATTAATTCTGCAACAGATTTAAGGACTCATTTTATGGTAAGCCAATTCATTATGATATCGAAATTAGTAACAACCCGAATATTAATTCTCCAATGGTATATCACAACAGAGGATTGTCAGGGCAATATTATGTGAATTTGACCACTCAAGGAAACTATTATTCTCAATTATATTACCAGTTTTTCCATGAGTATTGCCATATCAGAACTAACTATTTGACGATAGATACTAAATATAGTTGGTTTGAAGAGTCTTTATGTGAATTAGCTTTTATGTTCGGAGTTAAAAAAAAGGCATCTGTTTGGAAAAAATCAAAGGTTTTACCAAATGCCAAAAATAATTACGGCTATGTCATAGAGAAATATATACAAAAGGTTATAAATAACCCCAAGAAAAATCTTTCCAAACAACAACTATTCAAAAAATGGCTTGATGAAAACATCGAGTATTTAGAACTTGAAAGATACGATAGAGATAAAAATGGAATTGTAGCAAATCAACTTTTATCTCTATTCGAGAGAGAACCAACTTTATGGGAGTTAATGACCTATTGGAATAAATGGGAGATTAACCATAATGACTCAATCTATGAAGCTTTTGATAAATGGCTATCAATTCTTCCTGAAGAAAAAAAAGCAGTAGCCCAAAAATTAATTAATGTTTTTTTATAGACTTCTTTTTTCAACGGAACGGCGAAAAAAGCAAGGGACAAGAGAAGCGGAGCTTCTCTTAGTCATACCTTGCATATGTTTATTTAAATTTTAATTTCACTTCGTTAGAGATATCGATAGCTTCTGATAAAGCATCTTTTCTTTTTTTAGTGTTTTCCAAAGTATTAATTATGTAATTGGGAAGTGGGGTCAGCAGGTTACTTAAATAATCTTTTTCTTTTTTATCGAAAAAATCCCATATATTTTTTCCACCATTAAATTCAAGATCATCATATACTTCTTCATCATTAACAATTTTAGTAGTTATAGTGAGACTTAAATTTACTGAAACATAAGAATTTATATGCCCTATTTTGTTGGTATCTTCTTTAACTAAGTTACTATAAAATTCTTCTGCTTTTTTTCTCGAAAGAAATTTTTTGTATGGTTTTGGGTTGTTCTTTGTCATAATGAAATAAATAACAACATACTTAGAGTTTGTTATGTAAGGTGTAAAATATGGAATAAATATAGGCGGGATTAGACATAAAGGATAATATACAAGAACTAAAATATAATCCTGGGAACTTATTTCTATCTTCATTTTAATACCCATAATAAACAATTGGAATGTTTGTTCTTCTCTTGACTAATATAAAATAATCACTTAACTATTAAATCATTATTACAAGAGGATTAAGTATGTTATGAATCAATTCGAAAACAATATAGCAGAACTAATAAGCAATGTAAATGAAATGTTTTTTAATTACAAGTTATTAATAAATGAAAATGATGTCGTTTATCTAAACAAATATAGGTTTGGAATAAACCTTTGTTCGCAAACTGACAGTAATGATATAGCAAGTAAAATTATAAATCTTAAAAATAAAAATAATATAAAAGATTTATATATCGAGTTGTCTGAACATAATGTTATTGAAATAGATTATATGATAAAAGAAGAACTACCTGTCGGCTATTTTAATGATATTAAAAACCCAGCTAAATTTTATATAAAAAGAATAAATGGGAATAACAATCGAGATTGCATTATAGATTTATTATCAAAAGAAAGAATATTAGATTCCATGAAAATTATTCAATATTTTATTTTTTATAATTGTATCAAACCACAATTAATTATGAGTATTCTTAATGACTATATAGATAAATTACATGATGAAACCGATTTCGGCATTAAAAACAATATTTTTTACTTGAAATATAAATGCCTCTATTTGCACAATTTAAATTATTTTAAGATTAATATTTTTAACAAAGATATTAAGCATTCTTTTTTTTCAAATGAAAATACCAATACTGATGATTTTTTAAGTTTTAAAACAAAATATTGTAGCTAATAGGTATGCTATATGGGATTTTTATTTTATTATTAAACTATTGACTGTTCTCTGTAAATATATAGTATTATATTTACAGGGTGTGGTAAAAGAGACTGTCCTCTCCACATGACGCTGAAAGATGCAAGCAGACGAACACAATATTTGTTTTACAAAGAATCACCTGACAGGTGGTTTTTTCGTTTTTCTCCCTCTACCACCAATGTATACCATCAGTAAGCTAGATCCTACCTAGTAATCACTTTATTCCTCTACTTCAACAAGTTAGTTTCTTAAAAAAAGTACTGCTGCATCATGTGAGTGCGTGATTCGATTAATTTTAGTTGAACTGAATCTTAGAATTTTGACATACTCAGTAACATGTTTTGAAAAGTGTTATATCATTAATCTATAAGAAAAAACCTAAATGGAATAAGTTTCTTTCCGTTATTATTTCTTTTGTAAGGTAATAGTGATGTGGGAAAAGATATTACAAAAAAATCTTTATTCTGAATGGGTTATCCGAAACACCCTATACTGGATGACTCCTGTAAGCCCATGGAAACTTGAAGAAAACATATCCTCGTGGATTATCTTCTTTGAGATAGGTGGTCCTGAATGTGAGTTTGAATTCGCAAGGTTGTTAAACGATTTTAGCCTCCGTGAGAAACTTCACCATCAAACTGGTCAGTTGGGTGATGCCATCATCAGCAAGGTTCTCCGAAGCATAGATGACAGGCTTGCATAATGAAACTCATGCCTTTTAACTTCGACAGGATGCCTGACGGCCGGGTATTCATCAGTAACCTCGCTGGCTTTCATCATTTTTTAGGAGAGCAGGAATTTCTCGATCTGGTAAACGGTCACATCAGTCAAGAACAGTCCTCATCGCTTGAAAGCAAACTTTTCATTTGCGGAGATGAATCTTCCTCCGTTACCCCTTATGCACTAAGTTCGGCTTTTGCCAAACGACTCATGAATGAACTGGCGATCAGGCCAATCTTCATGATTGTACCTACTCTTCGTTGTGATCATACTTGCAAATATTGCCAGGTCAGTAGGGCATCGGTCACCGCTGATGGTTATGACCTCAATCCTGAACTGATACCGCAAATTGTCAGCACCATAAAGAAACTAGGTACACCTCCCTACAAGATAGAAGTACAGGGCGGTGAACCACTTCTCAGGTTCGATCTTGTTCAGTCAATCTATCACGAGTGTGAGATTTCATTGGGTAGTGATACTTTTGAAATGGTGATTGCTACAAGTCTGTCATTACTCGATGAAAGCATTCTCTCATGGGTTAAAGAGCGGAATATCACCTTCTCGGTCTCGCTCGATGGGAATGAAGCTGTCCATAACAAGAATCGCATCCTTACTGACTTTCAAGCTCATAACAAAGCAGTAACTGGTATTCGGAAAATCACAGAAGAACTTGGCGCAAACCGGGTAGCTACGGTTACCACAGTTACTAAGGAGCTGACTAAAGAGCCAGCATCCATAGTAGATGCTCATTTGTCTCTGGGTCTTACAGACATGTTTATCAGGCCTGTTAGTCCTTATGGGTTTGCTCAGAAGCAGAGCTTCACTTTTTCAATGCCAGAGTATTTTGCTTTTTATAAAGAGTTGATGCAGGAAGTGTTGATTCAGAATGAAAAGGGAATACCTGTCATTGAGCACTCGGCTGCTATTCATCTCAAGCGAATTTTCAATCCAGGCTTCAGTGGTTATGCAGATCTAAAATCGCCAAGCGGAGTTGTGCTGAACTGCATCCTGTTCAATTATGACGGTAAAGTCTACGGTAGTGATGAAAGTCGTATGCTTCAGAAAGTAAACCCGGAAGCAGATTTCAGTGCAGGAGAGTTTGCCTCACTCTCATTCAGTAGCAACGAATACTACCGTTCCGCTCTCTCATCTTCATTTAACTTCGCCATGCCAGGTTGTGACACCTGTGCATACCAGCCTTTCTGTGGAGCAGATCCTTGCCAGAACATTAGTGTTCATGGCGAACCTGTTGGTGACAAGAGCCGTTCTACTTTCTGCCAGTATCACAAAGGCATGTTCCGCTACCTTCTGAATGAAATCTCTCAGGATGGACCGATGGCAAAGATGCTTAAAGGGTGGGCTAATGTCTGAGGTGCTGAGAAACGACATTTTCAGATTTACGGCAGATCTGCCAGTTCAGCAAGGTTTCTATCGCTTGTGCAAATCTAAACCCGATGATCCTCGATTCTATCTGCCAAATTTACTGGTCAGTGAAACTGTACTCGATTCCAGACTTTCTGCATATTTTGCAGACTATGTTGTGAGCACTGATCTTTTCAATTCCATAGAAGATGGTGATATAGGGATTGTTAACAACGGCAACATGATTAGGGTGATTTTGTCACGTAGAGCAAACCATAACACTGTTCTGGTGACTGAAAGGTGCAACAACAGTTGCCTTTTTTGTTCTCAGCCTCCTAAGACAGGAAACGATGACTGGCTTCTTACCCAGTCAGCACTTGCCATCGCCTCTTTCTCCCTGAATGGTGTAGTAGGAGTGAGTGGGGGAGAACCTCTACTATATGGCGAAGATTTCCTTCAATTTCTGGACTTCATAATCGAAAACTCACCTGAGACAGCTTTGCATGTTTTGACCAATGGACGAAAGTTTGCAGATGTCAGTTTTACTCAACAGGTGAAAGAGCGAAGCGAAAAGCTCAAAATAACTTTCGGTATTCCGCTTTATTCTGCAAGGTCGTCAGTTCATGATTATCTGGTTGGAAGCGAGGAGGCATTTGATGAGACAGTTAGGGGGCTTATCAATGCCGGTAACTCAGGGATCAACATTGAGTTAAGAATCATTCCGACACTGGCTAACTATATGGAACTGGACAATATCATAGAGTTCGCTGGTCGCGTTTTCTCCAATATTAACCAGATTTCACTTATGGGGTTAGAATCTATTGGCTGGGCACGTAAAAACTGGTCATCAATCTTCATTGAGCATGATATCTATAGTGAGAAAATTCTCTCTGCCATAGGAACAGCACAAAGGTCAGGCATCCCCCTAACAATCTTCAATTACCCATTGTGCCATATTCCTGAAAGAGCTTGGGGATTTGCTACTCAATCAATTTCTGATTGGAAAAATTACTATCCCAAAGAATGTGATGAATGTACTCAGAAGTCTTCCTGTGCTGGTTATTTCAGTTCATCAAAAGGCCGTTTTCATCAACCACCAAGACCAATTTTATGAAAAAATTTAATTTCGCTGCTTTACTGCCGGGATTTTTAGCACTCAATAATTCTGTATGGGCAAGTGATTCCTCCACTGGTGCAAGTGATTTGCCCGGTATGACTCTTAATGAGCATGATTTAGTTATAGCTCCACTTAACACTGAAGTTCCTTTCTACATTGCAGGTCACCGTAGTCATAGCTCCCATCGAAGCCATAGTTCTCATAGATCTTCGTCTGGTGGTGGGTACTATGGTGGAAGTTCGACTCCTTATTATCCTAAATCTTATGGCTCATCCACCTCCAATAGTGGTTCTGAATTTCCCTCCTCATCAAGCAGAGCATTGTCTTCCGGCTCAACGAACTCAGCATCCTCAGCAAATACTCGACCTCAAATTGGAAATTTATCTGCCGATTCGGAGAAGAGAAAAAGATTGATCATGCGTGTTCAGTTTGCCCTTTTTGATAAGGGGTATTACGACGGGATTATTGATGGGATTATGGGGCCCACAACACGAGCATCCATCAAAAAATACCGCCAAGCAAATGATTTACCTTTACCCATAACTGAAACACTGGATACACAACTTTTGAATGCATTGAATATCTTAGCAAGGTGACAGGGGCAAGTGGAGAACTATGTAAGAACCAACGAATATTTAAAAAATTACGTTTTTGTATACTTTTAATTAGCATGATAAGGAAAAATTATGCAACTGACCAAAGTTTTCATCTCTGGATTTAAGAGCATATCAAACGATGTTCCTCAAGTTATATGTTTTAATGAAAATCTCACAACATTTATTGGATCAAATGGGACAGGCAAAAGCACTGTTATGGAGGCATTGTGCAAGCTTTTTAGTGTTGACCAATCGCTTAGAACAATATCACATAATGATTTTTATCATAACGATGAAGAAAGTGAAGCTGATAAAACACTTATAATAGAAGCATGGTTCCATTTTCCCTCACCTTGTGAGGGAGAATTAAGCATACCACCATTAATAGAACATTTAACTTTTGATGATGAGGCTGGTGAGCTTATTTTTAGGGTTCGATTAGAAGCGACACTAAGCTATGAGCTAAATCCTTTAGGAGACATAGAGGAAAATGTATGGATCTTGAATTGCTGCGATAAAGACCCTGACGAAAGTGATATGACTAAATGCTCATCGGCAGTTAGAAACTCGATACAGTTGAATTATGTTCCAGCCAATCGAGACCCGTTAATTCAGTTAAAATATTCCTCAAAAGCAGTTTTAGGTAGATTGCTTAAAGCAATAGAATGGTCAGGTGATTATAAAAAATTGCTTGAGGAGCAGGCTAATGCTCTTAATCTATTGACGGATACCAATCCTGCTCTTTCGGAAATAGCCGATGCAATTAATAAAAGTTGGAGAAGTGTGTATAAGGGGCGATATTTATCTCAAGCACAACTTAAATTCCCAATTTCTAATGTTGATGAGATATTGAAATTATTGCAATTACAGTTTAATCCGAATGAGTTAGGTAACAGGGTTGGTGTTGACAGGCTTAGCGATGGTCAAAAATCACTGGTTTATTTTTCTCTCATAAAAGCGATGTTTGATATAGATAGAAATACCAGAAAACTTTTATCCGAAGGAAAAGAATGTAACTTTAATCACGAAAAAATACGTTTGCCGATATTCAGCATGATTTGTCTTGAAGAACCAGAAAATCATTTGTCACCTCATTATTTAGGTAGAATAATATCTTTAGTGAAAGAATACGGCAATTATGATTTTTGCCAGGTTATTATATCATCGCACTCTGCATCTATTTTAAGTAGGATTGAGCCTGAGCAGATCCGACATTTTAGATTAGATAATGAAAGTAAATGTACTATTGTATGTGAACTTTCACTTCCAGATGATAAAGATGAACATTCAAAGTTTGTTAAAGAAGCAGTTAAAGCCTATCCTGAAATATATTTTTCCAAACTTGTTATATTTGGTGAGGGAGATAGCGAAGAAATTATCCTTCCTGAATTGATTGAAATGTACTCAAAAAATATTGATGCGAATTGCATATCTGTTGTTCCATTAGGTGGTAGACACGTTAATCATTTTTGGCGATTATTAAATTCTCTTAAAATACCTTATATAACATTACTTGATTTAGATATAGATAGAAATGGTGGCGGCTTTGGCAGAATGAAGTATGCTGTCGAACAAATTATCACACATGGTAGCAGTGACAGTATTTATGTAAATAATTCAATTATTAAATTCATTCCAGAGTGGGACTCACCAAACAATCCATTAAGCTTTTCAATTAATTATAATGTTGGAAAAGCTAATGAAACCTCAAGGGGGCTGTTGAGTGAGCTTGAAAAGTGTAATGTATTTTATTCTTCTCCTCTAGATATAGACTATTCCATGATTAATGCATTCCCTGATATCTATTGTTCTAAGGATAATGCATATAGTGAACAGGGGCCCAATCTAGTTCCGTTAGGAAAAGAGAAAACTTTGATAGATGCTGTCTTAAAAAGTGGTAATACAGGTATTCGTTACAACTTTGGCGATGGTTATTTAAACAAATTCCTTTGGTACAGATACAGATTTTTATCCAACAAAAGTAAACCTGCGTCACATTTGAGAATGTTGTCATTAATTAAAGACCAATATTCTGAAGACGAAATAATTAAGAAATTACCACCAGAGTTAACTCGCTTGTTGGATAAAGTTGTTAAGATTGCAGAGGAAATAATAGAATGACTAGTGGCTGGGCATTATCTGAAGGTATTGAACCTACTGACGAATTATTAGATTTGATTAAAGAGGTTAGTTCTGTTTCTATATTGGCTGGAGCTGGGGCAGGTAAAACAGAGTTTCTTGCTCAAAAAGCTAATTATCTACTGCAAACTGGCATTTGTCCGTGGCCTAAAAGAATATTATGTCTTTCGACGAAAAAAGAAGCACAGGTTAATATTAAAGAGCGAATCATGAAGCGATGTGGGGCTACTGGTAATCGCTTTGATTCTTATACTTTTGACGCATTTTGTAAAAGTATTGTAGATAGATTTAAAAACGTTTTACCTGTTAAAGATCGACCTGATAAAGGTTATGATATAGAGTTTGAACAAAAAAATTCTAACGGGAAAGATAAAATCAGTTTCAATGACATTAGATCTCTTGCAATTAGAATTATTAAGACAAGACCAGATATTGCAAAAATTTTTTCAGTTAGTTATAGCCATGTTTTTGTCGATGAGTTTCAAGATACAAGATTTGATCAGTACGAATTATTAAAACTCTTATTCCAAAAAAATAATACTGTAATGAATGCCGTAGGGGATATAAATCAAAGTATAATGCTTTGGGCAGATGCCTCTCCAACAGTATTTAATGATTTTCGGAGGGATTTCTCTGCAAAAGATAAGTTTTTGTTAAAAAACTACCGTTCGAGTAATGAAATTCAAGACGTTTTAACCTGTTTTGTAAATTTTATACAATCATCTAATAGTTCGATAACAGTTAACAAAAAACCAAAGAACTGTTCTATACATGTTTATAATAATGAATATGAAGAGGCTGATAATTTAGTACAAAAATTGAATGGCATGTTAGATTCAGGTATCAATGAAAAAGAAATATGTGTGTTAACTAAACAGCAGTCATCTTTGTACACATCAGTTTTAAGAGATAAATTAACACAGGTAGGAATAAATAATTTAGACATGACGGAGCTTCAGGATGCTCTAAAAGAACCTTTAGGTAAATTCTTTGCATGTCTATTTAGAATTTATACTGATAAATCTCATTCAAGTTATAATGAATTTTGTGAACTGTATTTAGAATTAAATAATGTTGTTAGGGGAGATGAACAAGAGTCAAAACTTATTAATAAAATATCCGATCTGATCTCCATGTATAAGTTAGAAATTGATGAAGATCCGAGTGCTGATTGCATACTAAGTAAAATCAATAAGACATTAAAATTTATAGGGTGGAGTAAATTTATTTCTAAATGGGGGCAGTATAAATCAAAATTATTCAGAGATAAACTTTGGAATAAATTAGAGAGTCATCTTAGGTATACTATTGATATTACAAATTCATTACCAGAAGCATCCAAAATGTTTGTTGCGGAAAATTGTATACATATAATGAATATACACAAGTCAAAGGGATTGGAATACAAAGTTGTTATTTTTCTTGGGGTTGAGGATCAAGCTTTTTGGAAATATTCTTCTGAAAATTTCGAAGATAAGTGTGCCATCTATGTGGCGTTATCAAGGGCTAAACAGGAAATAATAATTTCCACATCAAGGCATAGAAGTTTTCGATGTAATGCACGCAGGGATGACAGCGTTTCAAATTATAAAAAGGTCAAGGAAATATACGATTTTCTTTTGAAGAATTGTCTATTTACTTTAACTAAATATGAAAAATGAAGTTTTAAGTTGGATTGTACTGACAATTATATGCGATCCAACTTTTAATTAAATTGATAGCTCCAGTCTTTCATGAATTTTAATGATATGAGATTCTCATTTTTATATGCATCCATTTTTATAATTCTTTTAAAAAAATCAATTGCTTTTATATAAGCAGGCAGCAAAGGCTTTTAGCCTTTGAGCTTGCACATAGTCACTCCACCATTGTATGAGAACCACCCGTTCTGTGAGATACTCTGCACGATTGTAGGCTGCGATTATTTCATCTTTCTTCGATTGAGCAAGGGCCGCCTCTAAGACACCAGACCTGAACTTACCAGATTCCTCTGTGGCCGTTCACGCAATAGATCTCATTTTGTTAACCATAAGTTCACCTCCTTAACCCGTTCGAATGATTACGGCTTATACTGCCTACTTATGCTAACATCTAAGAGAAACCTTTGTGATTGTGTAAGTATACTTCGGCTATATAAAACCATAACCATAACCATAACCATAACCATAACCATAACCATAACTATGACTGGCTGTTTTCAGCAAGAGTCTTATCATCTAAAGAATTTATTTTCGAAATTCTTTTTAACTCATTAAGATAATCAACCTCGTTTTCCAAGAACCAATGAAGAACTTTAGAGTTACCAAGTAATTTAATAATATATGACTGGATTATAACGAATTTCAACATATCTGAACCATACTCGGTTTGAAGCTTTTTTGTTTCTTCCGAAGTTGTTGCCATTTCCTGTTCCAGACGAAGTATGGTTTTTTTTATGTCCTTTTTATAGGGAGTGTTTTTCCCTTTATTTATTATCATCGATGCCGGTGTTGCATCCAAGATGCTCATTGCAAATTTTTTACTATAATTATCAAAATTAATCATTGTACCGACTGCTTCAATTTGACGAATTGGTTTCATTTTCCTCAAAACATCAAATGTAGCCTTAGGTATAGGTTTATCAGAAAGTTTCGCAATCACACTTGGATCTATACCGTTCATCACATTAGCTTTATCTTTTATAGCATCAATAGATATGCCCAAAGCAGCACTAAGTTTTTCAATTGAAACTTTTGCCAAGGACTTGATTATCATTCTATGTTCTTCAACTACATTTATATGATTGACTTGTTTGTTAGGAGTGAACGCATCATCTATGCTCGAAAGTATACATGGAGCTTTTTCTATGCCTAAATCTTTTAAAGCCTCAACCCTCAAATGGCCATCGAGTATCTTAATGGCATCTTTATCTTTGTCATAGAACACTATTATTGGTTCAATAATACCTAAGCTTTCAATTGAGGTAACTATTTGATGATATTTATGACTTAGCTTTACATTTTCTAACAATTCCTTAGAGGGAATTAACTTGTTAGTTTCTAAATAAATAAAATTGTCGCCAAAACGTATCTGAATCATTTTGATGCCTCTTTGTTTATTGGATTGAGGATCTGAGATGGCAGTTCTGATAGATTCTCTTGTTCAAGTATATTTTGAAAGCTTTTATTCATCATTATGATGTTAAAAATCTCATTTACTATCAGCAAATTAGTTTTAATAAATTTAGAGTTGTTATAAACAGATTTATGTTCAGCGATACTATTTTCATAAAGCTCAATTAACTCCTCAGCAGTCATTCTTTTTGATGGTTTGTGATAATAAAACCCGGCTGCTTTTGCACCTTTATTCCCAATTGTTCGCTGATTTAGAATGTGTTTTATCTTTATAATGTCCCGGCTTTTAATTAATTTTTTATCATATGCTTCGGTAAGAATATCTTGTGCTTCTTCAGTTTCACATCTTGCAAATTGCACTGCAAGATACAGAGGCAAATTCCCCCGTTCGACTGCAGAGAGAAGTTTATGCTCTCCCTTATCAAGAAGCATATTTATACTGCTCACCCAGTTCGATGAATACCCAGTAATCTCACTTATTTCGGAGTCTGAAAGTCCTCTGATTTTCATATCTTTTATTACCTGTAATAACTCATTGGAACGCGGTCTCCTCCTTGCAATGTTTTCAACTAAACTCATAACGTAAGCATCTTCTTCTGATACATCTCTTATAATTGCTGGAATAATGGTTTCACCTAATGCAACGAGAGCCTCTATTCTCCCTTGACCACAAATTAAAGCATATTTGAAATCGTCTTCATCAATCGCTCTCACGCTTATAGGCTTGCTTAATCCTCTTTTTTTTATGCTTTCCTTAATTTCTTCATGCACTACCTTATTTCTAGTTCGTGGGTTAAGAAATTTTATTTTTGCAATCTCAATTTGAATTATTGGGAATTCATTTGTTTCAGGCAGCATATAGTTCCCTCACTTTCATGCGAGTAATAATTTGTAGAAGTTTATCCAGATTATTAAATCTATAGAGATCTAATCGAATGTTGTTTGTTTCCGTCATGCACATTTTACTATATTCGTTTTCTATCTTTGGTATGATATAAAAATCAAGAGGCGAAATATTTTGTGAATCCATTCGTATAACAATTGTTATGTCTGCTTTCTGTGAGTTATCAAACCGGACCTTCCATCTAAGTTTACCTGATTTCATATGTATGCATTTAGTAATAAGGACGGAAATTAAAAGCTCATCATTGATGTAAAGCATTGGGGCATATTTATATTCGTCTATATAGCAGTTACTTTTTAAAATCCTACCCTTAAAATCCTCAATTATATCTGAGTAAAATGATCTTAGTGCTTCATTTATTTGGAGATAGCTGTAATCATGTTCTGGCTTATAACCAATCAAAGTATATGCTCTTAAAAGACCACCAAATCGCGTTCTGTAAACAGAAGATGAAGGGCCTGTATCATCTTCATCAATGATAAAGCCAGATAGTTTTCCATTAGATTCTAATTTTTGTTTTAGCTTTTCTAAAAGCTCTTCATTAGTCAAATGTACGGATCGGAGCTGAATTATTTCTTGAGCTTTATTATATTTTTTCTTTGAAATAATGGGTTTATATGCCTTGTCACATCTAACCCATTCATTTTTTGGGTTTTTTACAAGCCTACTTTTTAGTTTAGATGAGGTTTTGTTATATATGTTATTTCCAATATATTTTTCATTTGTCAAGATTTGATGTATTTTTGCACGAGTCCATAATGTTCCATTTTCTGCAGGTATATTCTGTTCATTTAGTCTCTCAGCAATAATGAATTCTGGCATGTTATCATCTATAAAAAGATCATAGATGCTATTTACAATTTTGATCTCGTTTTTTGGTCCCGGAATTAATATCACCCTATCTGTTTGAATACTCTTTCTTTTGCGGAAGCCCAATATTTCTTTAGCTATGCCATTTTCATCTACTAAAAGACGTCTCAGCCCATAACCAGCCATTCCGCCTTGATGATAACCAAGCTTTATTAAATTTACTTGCCCTATAAATACCTTTTCTGATAAATTCCTGCTGTGATATGCAGCACTAGATCTTTTTATATTCAGTATAACAGAAGACTCTAAAGGGAAATCTTTAGTGGGAATAGGTTCGGAACAGTATATAAGATCTACACCGTTTCTCTCAAATAGAAAGGAATAATATGCAGCTTCATCACTATTTTGAAAACGACCAAAACGGCTCACATCATAAAATAATACAGCCTGTATATCTATTTTCTTTTGTTCTACATCACTAAGTAACTGCTGCAAAGAATGCCGGCCTATGATACTGACTCCACTCTTACCTGCATCATCGTAGGTATAAGCGATTTCCATATTGTTCTTTTCAGCATAATCTTTGATATATTCGGACTGATTATGTAAAGAATATTGCTGATGGTCGGTAGACATCCTCAAGTACTGTGCGACCCTAACTTTATGATTTTTATCATTTTCGCTAGCCATGCACGAAACCTCATGGATGATTCAATACAATGTAGAGGATAAAATTGATCAATTTTTAACCAAATTCAACTCTTTTATCATCGATTAGAGCGAATTTGGTAAATCTTCGAGGTGTATGATAATCGAGAAGAGATGTGAATTATTTAGCTGATATGATCTACAGCTTTCGTTATGTGGCCTCAAGGTAGCCATTCGTAAATGGCTATGCTTAGTCCACATAGGTTAATAGTGTGATGATTAATTCTTTAACTAAATCAAGATAGTTAACCCATCATGGAAGAGTTATGCGGCAATAATTTTGTATTTTTGAGACGAAACAAAGTCACTCCACCACTGCATGAGAATCACCCGTTCTGTGAGATACTCTGCACGATTGTAGGCTGCAATTATTTCATCTTTCTTCGAGTGGGCAAGGGCGGCTTCTAAGACATCAGTCCTAAATTTGCCAGACTCCTCCGCAGCCGTTCTGGCGATTGATCGCATACCGTGAGCTACAAGCTCACCTCCGAAACCCATACGGATTATGGCCGCATTAGCTGTTTGTTCATGCATGTGATTGAGTGGAGCTTTGATACTGGGGAAAACCCACTCTCTATGCCCACTGATGGCTTTCATTAAATCCAAAACTCGCAAAGCTTCTTTGCTCAGTGGAACTTTGTGAGGCTTCTTCATTTTCATAAACTCCGCTGGGATGTTCCACATGCCCGTTTCAATATCAATATCTGACCATCTTGTGCGAACAGCCTCACCAGGACGAACCCAAGTTAGCAATTGCCATTCAATCAGTAATCGTGTCTCCATACGGACTGATGCGTTGTTTAACACTGTAAGGAAGCGGGGGAGTTCGGTTGGGGGCAGGGCTGGCATGTTCTGTTTCTTCGGCTTACTAAATCTCTGGGCAAGATTGTCAGCCGGATTGAATTCTATGAGTTCTTCTGTTGCTGCATAGCGGAAAATTTCATTCAGGCGGGATATGATGCGGCGAAGTGTTTCAAGGACACCTCGTTTTTCTATGGGATCTAAATGCTGTTTAAGCATTTTAGGCCGAATCTCTTTAATGGGAGTATCCCCCAATGTGGGAAAGATATTCCTTTCAAGGCTACGCCATATATCGTTAGCATGATCTTGAGAGATTCCTGAAGTTTTGATTTTTTCATCAAGCCACTTCTTGGCTACTGCTTGAAATGTGTGTTCCGTGGCATCTTTCAGGGCATTGGCTTTCTGGGTGTTATGAACTTGTGGGTCTATACCATTTGCAAGCAACGACAAGTATTCATCACGTAAAGCTCGTGCCTTCGCAAGTGTAAGGTGAGGATAGGTTCCTAAACTCACCTTAGTTCGCTTTTTGGTCACAGGCACTGCATATCTGAAATACCAATTTTTCTTCCCTCCCTTCGCCAGGGGAGCGATTCGCAGTAGCAAACCATCGCCGTCAAAAAGGTTAACCTCTTTCTCGGCAGGTTTGGTGCTTTTGATTTCAGTGTCAGTGAGCTTCTTAGCGATCTTTGCCATTTTAGGACCCTCGATTTTGGAACCCTTTGCACTGGGTCCCAAAAAGGGTGCCATAACGAGTAGCTTCTAGCAATTCTCGGTAGACTACTATAGACGTAAAAAAGCCCGCAGAGCTTGTGCTGTGCGGGCTTAGTGGACTTTACTGAACTTCAGTACATCAATATTTGGTGGAGCTGGGGGGATTTGAACCCCCGTCCGAAATTCCTACATCCTCGGTACTACATGCTTAGTCAGTCTTTACATTCGCCTGGCACCTGCGGACAGACACGCCACTACCAGACTAGCCTGATTAGTTTTAACACTTCAGCCCCAGGCAGGACATCCATGCGATCTCTTTTGGGTTTGACCTCTCTTGATCCCCGTCCTAAGAGCGGAGGCTAGGGAGAGAGGGCTCTTAGCAGGTTATTAAGCTGCTAAAGCGTAGTTTTCGTCGTTTGCGACTATTTTTTTGCGGCTTTTTACGAGGCAAACCGCCCCTCGGCATGCACCTTGGGTTTCGCAAATCCCGTCGAATCCAGAATCAGCCCCAATGTGTTGAACTCAGTATACCAGAACTGGCATCGGTGATGCCAGCTTGGAACGATAAGTTCTTAAATCAGTGTGAAAAGTACAAAATTCAGGCAGAAATTAACGGCCTGCGTGCTTCATGATACGCGCTTTGTCGACCTGCCATTCACGGTCTTTCACGTCATCACGTTTGTCGTGCTGTTTTTTACCCTTCGCCACGCCGATTTTCACTTTGCACCAGGCATTTTTCCAGTACAGAGACAGGGCGACGACGGTGTAACCTTCGCGGTTAATGCGGCCAAAAAGTGAAGCCAGTTCGCGCTGATTGAGCAGCAGTTTACGGGTGCGCGTCGGGTCGCAAACGTAGTGTGAAGAGGCGACGGCCAGCGGCGTAAAGTTTGCGCCAAACAGGAAGGCTTCGCCATCAATCAGAATCACATAGCTGTCGCTGATGTTGGCTTTACCTGCGCGCAGGGATTTGACTTCCCAGCCCTGCAACGCAAGGCCAGCTTCGAATTCTTCTTCAATGAAGTACTCATGGCGGGCACGCTTGTTCAGCGCAATGGTTGCCGAGCCAGGTTTATGTGCTTTTTTCTTCGTCATAAGTGTCGTGAAGCCATAGGTAATCTGAGTTCAAAAAGTAACCTCATTGCGATTGCATCCTGTGAGGTCCAACGCGCTATCTTAGCACGAGATAAGGCTTAGCGTTTTTTTAACAAGGGATAAATGTTATTATTTGTCCGTTGTGTGACCATGGAAAATGCTATGCCTCAGATTAGCCGTACTGCGCTTGTGCCTTACAGCGTGGAACAAATGTACCAGTTAGTGAATGACGTCCAGTCCTATCCGCAGTTTATTCCGGGATGTACCGGTAGCCGGGTGCTGGATGCTGGCCCGACGCAGATGACTGCCGCCGTGGATGTGTCGAAAGCGGGGATCAGCAAAACGTTCACGACCCGTAATACACTAACCAACAATCAAAGTATTTTGATGCAACTGGTGGATGGGCCGTTCAAAACGCTGATGGGTGGCTGGAAGTTTACGCCACTGAGTGCTGATGCTTGCCGCATCGAGTTTCACCTGGATTTCGAGTTCACCAATAAGCTGATTGAACTGGCGTTTGGCCGCATCTTTAAAGAGCTGGCCTCCAATATGGTTCAGGCATTCACCGTGCGCGCCAAAGAGGTTTACAGTGTCGCCTAAAATCACGGTGGAAGTGGCTTACGCACTGCCGGAAAAACAATACCTGCAGGGGGTGAGGCTGGACGAGGGGGCAACCGTTGAAGAAGCGATTCGCGCCTCTGGTCTGCTGGAACTGCGCAGCGATATTGATCTGTCGAAGAATAAAGTCGGTATCTACAGTCGTCCGGTCAAACTTGCGGATGTTGTGAGTGATGGCGATCGCGTTGAGATTTATCGACCGCTGATTGCCGATCCGAAAGAGCTGCGCCGTCAGCGTGCGGAGAAGGCCGGGAAGTAGGGCGAAGCGACGTTAAGATACAAAAAAGGTGCTCAGTGAGCACCTTTTTGCATTTCTGAAACCTTACTGTTTGGTAAGCGCCGGTTTGTTATCAATGTTAGTTAACACACCGCTGCTGTTGAAGGTCAGGGTCAGCGTCTGCTGCGTAACGCCTTCATGGCCAGGCTGCTGGCGGAAGACATAGAACCAGGTGTTAGTGCCGAACGGATCGGACATCATCGGGGTTCCCAGTGCATAAGCGACCTGCTGTTGTGTCATCCCGACACGAACTTTAGACACATCATTAGGTGTGAGGTAGTTCCCCTGGTTGATGTCAGGACGGTAAACCACTCGCTCCAGAGTGGAACAACCTGCGGTCAACATCAGAAGAACCGCTGCGACAGCGGTCAGCGTTTTACAGCGCATCGCTCTGGCAATTCAGGTGATCACGGCCCGTAAAATGGAAACCCCGGCGCTGATCTTCGATGAAGTGGACGTGGGGATCAGCGGCCCGACCGCCGCCGTCGTTGGCAAATTGTTACGTCAGTTAGGTGA
>Ga0224733_1068_pt1 | contig 20310 bp, 16 predicted proteins | sample IA12soil_GW_FP2_FD_161642 | JGI IMG/M metagenome (GOLD analysis project Ga0224733, IMG submission 161642) | Enriched cells from agricultural soil in Iowa, United States - IA12soil_GW_FP2(-) | ecosystem: Environmental > Terrestrial > Soil > Agricultural land | place: USA: Iowa | collected 2017-05-08
CAACCAAAACTTTAAAGAGTTAGGGCATATTTCTATTTATTTTCAAGAGCACGAGGGTGAGGTACTTCCTGGGGCAGTCTTTGCAAGTCCATCCCGTTTCCCAACTATTAAAGAGGGAACCATCATATCAATCAAATAAACATAGCAGTATCAATGCTCCTTTTATCAGATAGAGTCCTATTAACTGATTTTAGGAGCTTTTTATTTTGGATTAAAAGAAGGAAAAAATATTAGTTTCTGTCTGCGGCGCCTATTGGCAGCGGTTTTCTACGTTCTTCCCTGTGGGTAAAACATACATTTAAAATTGCACCATAATCTCACTCATCCCGTACGCCAATGACCAAGGCGCTTTCTGCCTTTCTAATTGGCTGCCTATCGGCTAGTGGATTTCTCCGTCTCCTCCCGACGATAAGTCAACATCAGTTCGTGAAATACCTCACTGTGTTTCCATTATCTCCGTCGGAGACTCCGAAACCCATACGCCGATGAACAAGTCGCTTACGCTTTTCTGAATGTCTAGCTGCAGCGCCTATCGGCTAGTGGATTTCTCCGTCTCCTCCCGACGATAAGTCAACATCAGTTCGTGAAATACCTCACTGTGTTTCCTTTATCTCCGTCGGAGACTCCGAAACCCATACGCCGATGAACAAGTCGCTTACGCTTTTCTTGTAATTATCAAAAAATTTGCACCAATCTCTTGACGAATGGATAAAATGGTATTACGATATTTACAAATGTAACTATATAGAACAAATGTAAAGAAGGAGGCTGTATCATGATGTTAAGCACAGTAAAAACACCACCCCATATTACAAACGAAAAGCTGGTGAACTTATATAAGGAAATGTGGCTAATCCGTTATTTTGACGAAAAAGTGGATCAATTTTTTGCAAAAGGGATGATTCATGGAACTACACATTTATGTGTTGGCCAAGAAGCTACAGCTGCAGGTGCAATCGCGGCCCTTCAAGAAATAGATAAAATTACAAGTACTCATCGTGGGCATGGTCATTGTATTTCCAAAGGGGCAGACGTAAACCGCATGATGGCTGAGCTATTTGGAAAAGAAACAGGATACTGTAAAGGAAAAGGAGGCTCCATGCACATAGCAGATGTGGACAAGGGAAATCTCGGCGCGAACGGAATTGTTGGCGGAGGAATCCCGCTAGCTGTTGGAGCTGCACTTACATCGAAAATGAAGAACCAAGGGTATGTTGTTCTTTGCTACTTTGGAGATGGAGCAAGCAATGAAGGAAGCTTCCATGAAGCTATTAATCTAGCATCTATTTGGAAATTACCTGTTGTATTCCTTTGTGAAAATAACCAATATGGCATGAGCGGGTCAGTAAAAGAAATGACGAACATCGAAAACATAGCTGATCGTGCTGGCGGCTATGGGATTCCGGGAAAGGTCATAGATGGAACCGATATGATAGAGATTATGAATACTGTATATGATGCAGTTGAAAATGCAAGACAGGGAAACGGTCCGACTCTACTAGAAGCGAAAACATACCGCTGGAAAGGTCATTCAAAGAGTGATGCAAAGAAATATCGGACTCGAGAAGAAGAAGAAGAGTGGAGAAAAAAGGACTCCATAAAGAAATATAAGGAGTTATTAATTCAAGAGGGATTGCTGACAGAAGGAAAAGCTTCTCAGCTTCAGGCAGAAGCAAAGCAAGAAATTGAAGAAGCTGTGAAATTTGCAGAAAATAGCCCGGAACCATCCATCGATTCGTTATTAGAGGACGTTTATGCATAAGGAGGAGAAAAAGTCATGAGAGAAATCAGCTATTTAGAAGCAGTAAGAGAAGCGATGAGCCAGGAAATGAGAAAGAACGAGGATGTTTTCCTTCTAGGAGAAGATATTGGTGTCTATGGAGGAGCATTTGGTGTAACCCGCGGCATGATTGAAGAATTTGGTCCCGAACGCGTACGGAATACACCAATCTCCGAAGCAGCGATAGCCGGGGGAGCAGTAGGTGCAGCGCTAACAGGTATGAGACCAATCCTGGAACTTCAATTTTCTGATTTCATCACGATTGCAATGGATAATCTAGTAAACCAAGCAGCGAAGCTACGTTATATGTATGGGGGAAAAGGAAAGGTTCCAATGGTGCTTAGAACTCCTGCAGGTTCCGGAACGGGTGCTGCAGCTCAGCATTCCCAAAGCTTAGAAGCATGGGTAGCTCATATTCCTGGATTAAAGGTCGTTCAACCTTCTACTGCTTATGATGCAAAAGGATTGTTAAAAGCAGCTATGGATGATGATAATCCGGTAATCTTTTACGAACATAAGCTTCTATATAAAACAAAAGGGTATGTACCAGAAGAACAATATTCGATTCCATTAGGAAAGGCTGATATTAAGAGAAAAGGGAAGGATGTAACGATTGTTGCTACTTCTATCATGGTTCATAAAGCCTTAGAAGCGGCCGAGGTTTTAGAAAAAGAGGGAATCGATATTGAGATAGTTGATCCGCGAACTCTTGTCCCACTTGATGAAGAAACCATTATCGAATCTGTGAAAAAGACTGGACGCGTAATAGTTGTACATGAAGCGGTAAAGAGAGGCGGATTTGGCGGTGAAATCGCCAGTGTTATTGCAGAAAGCGAAGCATTTGATTATTTGGATGCACCAATCAAACGCCTTGGCGGGCTGCCTATCCCAATTCCATATAATCCGAACTTAGAAAAGGCAGCAGTACCTCAAGTGGCAGATATTATAGCAGCAGTCAAAGAAACGGTTCAGTTTAAATAAGGGAGGGACTAGTATGGCAAAAGAAATCTTCATGCCGAAGCTTAGCAGTACGATGGAAGTAGGAACCCTCCTTCAATGGTTTAAAGAAGAGGGAGATCCCGTTTCAATGGGAGATCCGCTTTTTGAAATCATGACAGATAAAATCAATATTGAAGTAGAGTCATATGAGGATGGTTTTCTATTAAAAAAATACTTTGAAGTGGATGATGAAATTCCGGTGAACCAAATTATCGGTTATATTGGGGAAAAAAATGAACAAGTTCCCAATGAATCTCCGGGAATCTCATCAGGTGATTCGCAGGAATCGGTCAGTGCTGTCCAACAAGAAACGTCAATAGAGACAGATACAAATGAACACGTTTATTCTTCTACTGAGAAAGTCCGGGCTACGCCTGCTGCAAGACGGGTGGCAAGAGAAAATCAGATGGAACTTGCTCTTGTATCCGGAAGCGGACCAAATGGCAGAATTCAAGAAAAAGATGTCTTGCAATTCCTTTTACATCACGAGAATGAAGTAAAAATTACACCGCTAGCTAAGAAAATAGCCGATTCCAATCAGGTGGATATCGCCTCGCTTCAAGGATCAGGTGTGAATGGAAAAATTGTAAAGGAAGATGTAGCTCAAGCAATTGCGAGCCATAGACAGGATACGTCAGCACCTGTGAAACGCAAAAGACTTTCCGGTATGCGCAGAGTAATTGGGGAACGCATGCAGCAAAGTGTTAACACTGCTCCACATGTTACCCTAACAAGCGAAATTGATATGTCCAAGGTGAAAGAACTCCGGGCACAGTTGTTGCCAATCATCGAAAAACAAACAGGCTACCGTTTATCTTTTACAGAAGTGATCGTGAAAGCAGTAGGAGTTGTTCTTTCCAGACATGCTTCTGTAAATGCATCCTTGATTAGTGATGAAATCGTTTATAACGAAGAGATTAATATTGGCTTGGCTGTAGCAGTCGACGATGGATTACTAGTTCCTGTCCTAAAAAATGTGAATACAAAAGGACTTGCAGCCATTACAAGAGAAGCAAAAGAAATTGGCAAACAGGCACGCGATTCCACATTACAGCCTCAGCAGATGAAGGGTTCGACTTTCACTATCAGTAATTTAGGAATGTACGCAATTGATGCGTTCACACCAATTATTAACCTGCCAGAAACAGCGATTCTTGGTGTGGGCAGAATCCAAGATAAACCGGTAGTTATTAATCAATCTATCGAGATTCGCCCAATGATGACGGTCAGTCTATCCTTTGATCATCGGGTCATTGACGGTGCACCTGCTGCAGCATTTTTAACTGAGCTCAAACATGTACTGGAGAATCCATTTGAATTACTAGTATAGAAGAAACAGTAATTTATTCTTTTTGTGATCCCCGGTAATCGAACGAGTTAAAGTTTGCTAGTTGTTAACTATAGTTGCTTGAATAAGAGGTGGCAAAATGAACAAGACATATGATATTGCAGTAATCGGAGGAGGACCTGGGGGCTATATTGCAGCCTTCCAAGCCGCCGAGAACGGTAAAAAGGTAGCGATTATCGAATCCGACTTTTTAGGAGGAACATGCCTGAATCGTGGCTGTATTCCTTCTAAGACATTATTAAAACACGCAGAAATCATCGAATCCATCGAAAAAGCGAATAATTGGGGCATCGAAACAGGTACTCTCACCTTCTCATTGCAAAAGATGAAAAAACGGAAAGATGATGTAATTCAACGACTGCGTAATGGGATTGCCTTTTTAATGAAAAAGGGACTAGTAGATGTATTTGAAGGATTTGGAATGTTGGAGGACAACAACCAAATTAAAATTTTACAAGAGGAAAAGGATGAAGTTATTCATGCAGAAAAAATAATTATTGCAACTGGATCCACTCCAGTCGTTCCTCCTATTCCAGGATTAAACGATGTTCATTTTGATACAAGTGATACGATTTTCGAACTTCCGCATATTCCGGAATCGATTACGATTATCGGAGGCGGAGTAATAGGGGTAGAATTTGCCTGCATCTTTGCTAGTTTAAAATCAAAAGTTACGGTCATCGAAATGTCCGATAGATTAGTACCTGGTGAGGACTTAGAGGCATCTGAACTTCTTGAAAAAGTCTTAAAGAAAAAAGGTGTTCAAATCTTCGTAAGCACAAAGGTAGAAAAGGTAAAAAAAGCAGGAGACCTAAAATCTATTGTTTGCACAGATAAGTTGGGAAAGGAACTCACTGTCGAAACGGAATCCTTACTGATTAGTGTTGGACGAAGACCGAACCTATCTGCAGTTGCAAATCAATCTCTACAAATGAATGGACCTTTCATTAAAGTAAACAAAAAAATGGAAACAAATTTGCCAAATGTATATGCGGTAGGAGACGTTGTCGGAGGGTACCAGCTTGCGCATGTCGCTAGTGCGGAAGGGATTGTGGCAGCTAACAATGCCTCTGGAAAAGCAGACCTGATTGATTACAAGGTAGTACCAAGATGCATTTATACGTTACCCGAAATCGCTAGTGTTGGCATGACAGAAGCAGAGGCCCTTCAAATAGGCTTGACCGTTCGTACTGAAAAATTTGACCTCTCAGGAAGTGGAAAAGCATTAGCCCTAGGTGAAACAGAAGGGTTCACTAAAATTGTCTATGACGAAAAATATGGAGAAATCATCGGGGTGACCATGGTTGGCCCGCATGTAACGGAAATAATTTCGGAAGCATCTGCCTTTATGTTTTTAGAAGGCACCGTTGATGAAGTAGCAAAAATGATTCATCCTCATCCAACGGTTTCGGAGGCATTTTTTGAGGCGGCGTTGAGGGTGAAAAATAACCAAAAAGAAAAAGCTTTCCATAATTGATATTCTTTCAAGTGCTAGAGCACCTCAAAAATGTTCTAGCACTATTTTTATAACCTCAACAACTATTAAGGCTTATAAATTCCTAATCTATTACGGAAAAATTATACAGTACAATCTTGAACAAAAGTACGTAATGCTATAGGAAAAAAGTTGTGATAAAAACGGTTACAAAATATTCGGAATACCCACTATAATCAAATTATAAGGAGGTTTAAAGGATGTTCCTTGATGATAGATGTGTCAATTTATTGCATGAATTGATTAGAAATCCTCAAATAAAAAATAAGGAACTGGAAAATAAATTTCATCTAAGCAGAAGACAAATTACTTATTCAATAGAAAAAGTGAATCAGTGGTTAGTAACCAATCAACTTAGTCCGATTACGAAGAGTAAAAATGGATACTTTATTATCGATAAAAAGGTTTTTGAGCATTTTTCTGATGGAGAAAGCGAGACATATTCCGTAGAGGAATACTTACCAACGGAAAAAGAAAGAGCGATTTTAATTATTTTATATTTATTAGGCAAAAAAGAATCGGTCTCTCTCTTTCATATTATTCAGCTATTAAATGTAAGCAGAAATACTGGTATAAGGGATATTAAAGAAGCGGAGGGATTTGTAAACAAATATTCACTCTCTATCGTGTATTCACGCCAAGATGGTTACGATATCGTAGGAGATGAATTGCAAATTCGGAGGCTATTAGTGGAAGTTGTCAAATCAGTATTGAACTTTTACAAGGGGTATAAGTACTTCGAAAAAATATTGCAATTAGATATCAGTGTAATGAGAGAAAAAATAAGGTCTATAGAAAAATTACTGAATATTCACTTAACTGACGAAAGCTACGAAAGTCTTCCTTATATTTTTGAACTTATTTTCCAAAGAATTGAACAAGGAAAGCTTTTGCAAGCTCAGTTTAATATCCATCTGGAGGAACTTGAAGATACCGAAGAATATGCTGCAACAGAGATGCTACTAAAAGAAGATAAAGATTTGCCTTTTACAGAAAGAATTTGGTTAACACTTCAACTTTTAACGTCCAATGTACGATCTGCAGATCTTTTAACCGATGAAAGAATTAAAAATTTGCGAGCAGCAATCATACAGGCAATTAATCATTTTGAATTAAAATCGTGCATTTTCATTGCGGACAAAGAAGAAATCGTGGAAAAGTTGATGGTTCATATGCGCCCAGCTTATTACAGAATCAAGTATCACTTGACTCTAAAGAATCACTTTCCTGAAAAAATATTAGAGGAGTATCGAGATTTAAATGAAATGGTGAAGGCCTCTATCCATCCTATTGAGGAATTAATAGGAGAGAAATTGCCTCCAAGTGAAATTGCCTTCATTACAATGTTTATTGCGGGACAACTCATAAAACAAGGAGAGCAATTGAACAAAAAGAAACGAGCATTGGTAGTGTGTACGAATGGGCTAACCATCTCGAAAATTATGATTCATACTCTAAACGAGTTATTTCCAGAGTTTTATATCGCGGACAGTCTTTCTTTACGGCAATTTCAAAGTTACGGACAAGAATATGATATTGTGTTTAGTACTATTCCTGTTCAAACAGAAAAACCAATATATTTAGTAAACCCATTAATGACTGCATCTGAAAAGGAAGTTTTAAGAAAGCAGGTTATCAATAAGATAGATAAACAAAGTTTTAACAACATCAATGTCAATAAAGTAATAGAAACTATAAAAGAACATGCTATTGTAACCGATGAGATTGCTTTATTAACTTCTCTGTCTAGGTTGTTTCGAGTTAGCCAAAAGAGAGAGAGGAAGGATTTAAATAGAAATATAAATCATGATTTAAGACAATTTTTGCCAAGTGAATTTATTCAATTACGAGACAAAGTAAAAGACTGGCAGGAAGGAATTAGTATTGCATGTCAGCCGCTAATTGAAAGCAATATTGTTAAACCATCATATGTAAAGACTTTGATAGAAGAAAATGATCATCATCACCTCTACAGCTTTTTAGGAAAATGGATGGCCATTCCCCATGCTGCTCCTGAAAAAGGAGTAATGGCAGATGCATTCGCTATGTTAATTTTAAAGGAACCTATCTCTTTTAAAAACGGACATAAGGTATCTATTATCACGCCGCTGGCAATTTATAATCAAAATCGGCACTTGAAGGCACTTTCTCAACTAGTAAAGCTTGCGGAAGATGAGGAAAGAATTTCAAGAATACTAGAATCACAGAATGTGTCCGAGGCTTGGTTGATGATAAATGGAGCAAGCTAGGAGGAATAAAATGTTTTTCAATAAAAAAATAACCTTTTTTAATCTAGAAGTGAGTACTCGGGAAGAAGTATTAAAAAAAATGGCAGACAAATTATATGAGGCTCAACTTGTAGAACCAACGTTTTATAAAGGAATTTTGGATAGGGAAGAGGTCTTCCCCACAGGTCTTTCCGTCGTTCCGTATGGAATTGCGATTCCTCATACAGATGCTGATAAAGTAAAAGTGCCGCAAATTGCATTTGCGTCTTTAAAAACACCTGTAAAGTTTAAACAAATGGGTAATCAGGATAGTGATGTAGAAGTTTCCTTGGTATTTATGCTTGCTTTAAAAAAAGCAGAAGACCAAATAAATATGCTGCAAAAATTAATGGATGTTTTCCAAAATGAAACCATGCTTATTGGGTTTACACAATGTAAAACACAAGAGGATTTCGAAGTTTTATTAAATCAGGTAGGGCTTGCTTAAAGAGTTAATCTGATTAGTACTCGATTGAATCGAAACTTGTAACTTGCATCTCATTTCGGGTTACAGGATTTTGATTTAGCAATAATTTCAATTATACCTTTATAAAAAGTGAATGAAAAATTAGGAGGGGAAGAAATGTCGGTTATACAATGGTTTGTTGATCTTGGAGCAAGTGTTATGCTGCCAATCTTATTGTTCATCTTTGGAATTATATTAGGGACGAAACCCAGTAAAGCCTTTAAAGCGGGATTAACGGTAGGAATTGGGTTTGTGGGCTTAAACCTTGTTATCGGGTTATTAACAAGCAGTTTAGGGCCAGCAGCAAAGGCAATGGTGGATCATTTTGGATTTAAACTCGGTTCCATCGATGTTGGGTGGCCAGCAGCGGCTGCGATATCGTATGGTACTGCATTAGGAAGCTTAGCGATTCCACTAGGAATAGGAATTAACGTCGTTCTTCTAATAACTGGCCTCACAAGAACGTTGGATGTTGATATTTGGGATTATTGGCATTGTGCTTTTACTGGTTCACTGGTATACGCATTAACAGGTAACTTTGCATTAGGACTATATACAATTGCAGTACACTTAATTGTGATTTTCTTCCTTGGTGATTTAATTGCAAAGGATATTAGTAAGTTTTATGGATTCAAAAACATCACCTTCCCGCATGGCGCATCTGCACCATCCTATCTTGTAGCAAAGCCTTTGAATTGGCTTTTTGATCGAATTCCAGGATTTAATAAATTAGAAGCAAATCCTGAAACAATCCAAAAAAGAATCGGAATATTCGGTGATTCTACTGTCATGGGTGTTTTAATTGGTATCGTGATTGGAATATTAGCAGGTTACAATGTAAAGGAAGTTCTACAGTTAGCTGTTCAAACAGGTGCTGTTATGATGCTAATGCCTAGAATGGTGTCCCTACTTATGGAAGGGCTTTCACCAATCTCTGAGGCTGCCAGCGAGTTTGTAAGGAAGAAAATGCCTGGACGTGACTTGTATATTGGGATGGACAGCGCTTTGTCCGTTGGGCATCCAGCTGTCTTATCCGCTTCATTAATTATTGTTCCTATTACGCTGTTTTTAGCGGTTATTTTACCAGGTAATAAAGTCTTGCCGTTTGGAGATTTAGCAACGATTCCTTTTCTAGTTTGCTTAATGACACCAGTGTTTAGAGGAAATATTATCCGAACCGTAGTTGCAGGAACTATATACATGGCCGTTGGTTTATTAATTGCTTCCTGGGCAGCACCACTTATTACCCAATCAGCACTTGCTGCTAAATTCGACATGGGTGGAAATACTAGTATTTCTGCACTAGTAGATGGCGCTGTATGGACAACATTCATCTTTGTTGGATTGGCAAAAGTGATTAGTTGGTTAGGAATTACCATTATTGGCGTTATAGCCGTCGGAGGACTTGTCTACATGAACAAAATTAAGCCAAAACGTGCAGAAAAGCTAGAAAATAACAACAGCGCAAAAATGTGATTGGGACCGAACACCTTTCCCCTGTCTACTACGATGCGGGTTCCCTTTTCCAAAGTGGGATGAGGGGACAGGTACCTTGTCCCACTATGAAAGGAGAGAGTCTATGTTAGAAGAAATAAAAAAATTGGTTTGCGATGCGAATAAGTCTTTAAAAGAATTAAATCTCGTAAAATGGACGAGTGGAAATGTAAGCTTTCGAGATAGTAACACCAATAACGTTGTGATTAAACCAAGTGGAGTTCATTTTGACGATCTAAAACCGGAAGATATGGTTGTGGTAGATTTATACGGCAATGTTGTTGAAGGACATTTAAAACCATCCGTAGATACCGCGAGCCATTTGTATGTATATAGACATCGAGATGATATTCATAGCATTGTCCATACCCATTCGCCTTTCGCAACTAGTTTTGCTATACGGGGCTTGAATATTCCTTCTTATACGACAACAGCAGCGAATATCTTTAAAGATTATGTTCCATGCTCCGATTTTGCTGCAATAGGGGAAGAGGAAATTGGAAGGCAGATTGTTGATAACATAGGCTCTTCACCCGCTGTGCTGCTACGTAATCATGGAGTGTTCACAGTGGGAACAGATATCGAGCATGCATTAAAGGCAGCAGTTATTTTAGAGGAAACAGCGGAATATGCCCACTATGCAACATTACATGATCCAGATTTGATGCCTCTAAGAAAAGAGATTATTGAACAATGCAATCATTTTTACAGAACATCATATGGCCAGACAGAAAAGAAAGACCAAACTATATTATAAAGGATGAGGATAAATGAAAAAGCTATTAATTATGTGTGGAACAGGTATTGCGACATCAACCGTTGTAACAGGTAAGGTGAAAACCTGGCTAGCGGAAAATGGCCTAGAAAATCAGGTTCAGCTATATCAATCGAAAATAAGTGAAGAGCTGAGTAGAATCAATGATTATGATATTGTAGTCTCTACAACTCTTGTTCCCGATAATATTAAAGAAAAAGTTATTGATGGAGTTCCGCTTTTAACAGGGATTGGAAAAGAAGAGATGTTTGAAAAAATTAAAGAGCAAATTCTTTCTTAAAACTTTAAGTAGCTTGCAGCCACAAGTCAGGTGTCTGCAGGCTTTTTTAACATATTAAGATAGTATATAACTTTTATCCTAACAAATTACTTATTAATGTAGACTCTTGTCTAGCTTCAACACCTATCGGCTAGCGGATTTCTCCCTGTCCTCCCTACGATAAGTCAACATCAATTCCTGACCTGCGTCCCTGTGTTTCCTATATCTCAGTCGAAGACCCTGAAGGTGACATTTGCAGAGCTAATTTCACTCATCCATACGCCGATGACCAAGGCGCTTGTGCTTTTCTTATAAGGAGGTAAAAAATATGAACAATTACAAAGTATTATTCCTAGATGTAGACGGAACGATTGTCAGACCGGACGGTACCATAGAGCCATCGACAAATAGGGCAATCACTGATATACAAAACCTTGGCATTCAGGTAATTCTGACAACCGGAAGACCGATACATGAAGTCGAAAGTTTAGGGGAATACTGACGGATTCAATCGTATATAGGGGATAACGGCGGAGCAGCGACTTTAAATGGAAGGAGTATATTTAAAATATTATTCCCCAATCAAAGTGTTCAGGGGATATTAACAATTGCAAAAAAATATCAGCATGAATCTTCTTACGCATTATGATTCCTCTTTCACAAAATATTTTTTAAAGAAATTTGATTATCATCGTAACAAGGCTATCACCTATACTGACTTTCGTATTCAGGATGTTCTGGGGGCAACGGTCATTAATCTAAAAAAAGAGGAAGTTCATTTATATGATGGTTTACCGGAATAAATTTATCCCAAGCTAATGTAGAAGGATTGAACCATTACTTCGATATTATACGGAATAATGTAAATAAAGGTACTAGTGTGAAGAGGGTGTTAGATTATTTAGGTATACCAATAGAAAATTCGATTACATTTGGTGACGGTTTAAATGACAAAGAGATGCTTTGTTGTGCAGGGGAGGGTTTTGCAATGGGAAATTCCCATCCCGAACTCTTTAAATATGCAAAGCATAAAACAACAGATGTTATGGATTCAGGGATTTATAACGGGTTAAAGCTCCTAGGATTGTTAGAATAACATAAAATAGATTGAAAAATACAAGTATGGCTCATTCCCTTTATCTAATTCATTTTATTATTGTTATAATAGAAACAGATAATTTCATGAGGTGAAGTCATGCTAAGCTGGGAAGAAAGAAGACAACTAGTTAAAACCGCAAATTTATATTATATAGAAGGAATGACCCAAGAACAAATTGCTAAAAAAGTTGGCGTTTCCCGCCCCGTTATTTCCAAACAACTTCAAAAAGCAAAGGAATATGGGATTGTGGAAGTTTTTATTAAAGATGAGAGCTTACATACTGTAGAAATTGAAAAACAGTTAGAAGAAAAATTCCAATTAAAGGATGCTATAGTAGTTCCAGTGACAGGCGGGTCACCTGAATTAAGTAAAAAAGCAGTAGGTCAAGCAGCTGCCAACTATGTATCGAAAAATCTTAAAGGTGTAGAAAAAATAGGAATCAGCTGGGGAACTACGTTGGCTGCTTTTGTTCAGGAATATCCCTATCAAAAAAATGAAAAAATTAAAGTAATACCATTAGTTGGCGGTATGGGAAGCAAGCAGGTTGATATCCATGCAAACCAACTGGCATATGAATTAGCGAAAAAGATGCATGCTGCCTGTTCTTATCTGTATGTTCCGGCAGTAATAGATTCGGAGGAATTAAAGGAACGATTGGTAAGTATGAACGATGTTAAGTCTGTGTTAGAAGAAGGTAGAAGCGTGGATATTGCTCTTGTAGGTATTGGGAATCCGTATCAACCTAACTCGATTCTAAAGGAAGTTGGATATCTAAAAGAAAAAGATATTGAAGAATTCCGTAATGCAGGCGCTGTTGGCGATATTTCTTCCCGTTTTATTAATAGGAATGGAAATCCAATTGAACATAGCATCAATGAAAAGGTAATTGGTATAACATTGGAGGAAATTGCAGAAATTAACTTAGTCATAGGTGTAGTGGAGGGAATAGGCAAAAAGGATAGTATTCTAGGGGCGTTAAATGGTGGGTACTTAGATGTCCTGATTATTGATGAAGAAACAGCTTCTTCCATATTATGTTAGTGAAAAGTTCTAAATTAGTATCCCAATCTGTAGAATAATAACAAAAAATTGTGTATAATATAATAATTACAAATGTCACTTCTGATAACAAATGAAAAATTAAAGCTGAAATAAATTCCTGTTATTACAGAAATAATAAGTTTATTCGTATAACGTGTAGAATATCATTACTTGTTATTTTGAGGAGTGAAGATGATGAAAGAAACAGAAATGAAGGCAAGCCTCTTTTGTTTACAATGTAATGACGATACACCGCACTCCATAATTTATATTAATGATGAGATCACCAGTGTTCGTTGTGAGGAATGTCAGCATACGGTTAGCATACAGGTCGATATCATGAAGGAATTCTATAAAGAGATATACGAACGTGTTTTTACAAAGCCATCTCGTATTACGCAGGAATATCGTCAAGATTTAAGTCATTTCTTGTCAAGATTACCTTTTCGAGTTGCCAGTAAGCCATATAGACTAATGCGTGATCTTAATGAATCACGAAAGATTATTCAACAATATCGTAATAAGAAAAAAAGTGTTTAGGTTTTAAAAATGCGATTAAGTCATGCTGAAAATGAGGTAATAAAACTATTTCACTAGTATGAGGTAACAATCTTTTACTATTTGAGATAGTTTTTTTAGTTGCTGAGGTAAGAACAAATTGAACATCTAAATTAACGTGAAGTAAGAGCATCAATGATAGAGGTGTTAGAAAACCATTTTACATCAAAAAGGTATTTTAATGGTGGTAAACACTTTTAAAATACCTTTCTAACATTAATCTATAAAGTACTTGGCTGCAACTTCTTCAATATCTTGAGGGTCTAATATAAATTGATCATTATTCGCTTGTAGTACATCATCATACATTTTTTTATTTTCCCCATGCAGTTGGTGATAGTGAATGGAATTGATGTCTAGGTCTTTTACCGCCAATCCTAGGCTAACAATATCAGAGGTAGTCATATTTGTGGCAATTAAAAAGTCTGATATTGAATTAACTAAGGATGGTAAATGGGTAATGTTGTTAGGATTTAATGCGGATTTTGCAATTCCAACTAATGCTGCTTGCTGTAGCTGTTGTCTTCCAAATTCCCCGTTTTTTAATGAATATCTCTCATGGACAAGCTCCGATACCATCTTACCATCAAAAGTATGAGTACCAGCCTTAATTACTTTATTTTTGTTTTCTTTGTACCACGGATGTGTTAGCGTAACGTCAAAAGGAACATTTACTTCCACATCTCCGATTGCATCTACCATAGATTTAAATCCCCAATAATTGGTTTCTACATAATAATTGATTGGAATCCCAGTCAGATTGCCAACTGTTTCAACCGCAGCTTGAACACCCTCTTTTTGCCCTTTGGTTGCCTGCATAATATATTGAACACTAGTAAGTTTTGTATAGCCAAACCCATCTAAATATACTCTTGTGTCCCGAGGTATGCTCAAAGTATGATACTCTTTCTTTTTTAAATCAACATGTACGATTATCATGGAATCGGAATGACCAATCTTTTCATCTTTTCTTTGGTCTGACCCTATGAGCAATATGTTTAAGACGGAATCGCTTAATTTATTTTCATCGGCAGTTTTATTGGAGGCAGATGTATTTCCAGGAGTTACAACAGGTGCTGCTTTAAAATGTTGGGCGGGTTGTAATTGATAGTATAAAATACCACCAATTGCCAATAGTAAGATAAAAATAATTAAAAAGGTATATCCTATAATTCTTCGCTTCTTTTTCTTGCTGCTGAGGCTCTTTTTATCAGTACTTTCCATAATTCCTCCAGGTTATTTTTTAAATAGTCGCAATTTAACAACCATGAGGCTATTTTACTATTATTTTAATAACCTTTCAACTAATATCCATATTGTATAGGTCATATTAATTAGTAGGAGAATAGGAAATCGCAAAGAATTTATTCAACTGATCTATAAGCATATAGTAGGAGAAATTATTTAGATTCATGTGGAAAAAAGGTATGGTAAAAAATAAAAATAAAAGAGGTCCCCACATATAGGATAAAAATGGAATTGAGTAGTTCCATAATTTACACCTCCGAACAAGTTAATGGAGTTACACATGTGGTACGGAAATTTGTCTTTCAGTTTATCCATATAAAAGTTTTTTCATACAGCACTCATTATATACATTTTATGTAAATTTAAAGTAAATATCATGTTTAAATGTTGTAATTTAAAAGAGAAGCCTTATCGGCAGATGTACCGAAAAGCTTCTCTTTCTTATGATGAAAGACACCATATTATAAGGTATACACAGGTACTTCAAATAATAATGTGTATATGGTTAGTTCATTGAAAAGAGCAGATAGGGTAGAGGTTTGCTTTACAGCCCATCCTACATCAGTTGCATATTGATGATTAGCGTACCCTTTCTCTTCCATACCCACTGGATTCCAACGCATTTTGTATAATGTATCTTGTCCATTATGAATATAATTATTTGAAACAAATTGTGCACCTTCAATAATCGCCTTATCAATAGTGGTCCATCCATGATCATACGCATATTGCGCACCATTTTGGGTAGCATTGCCATCCGTTGCACCGATACCATACATGTTATAAACCGTTACTCCGTTTATTTTTACACCCTTTGCCAATTGGCTTGTACCATGTCCAGTTTCTAAAAAGGAGTGACTGATTAAATATAACTCGCTAATATTGTATGTCTTAGCAGCGGTGATAAATGCTTGGCCATGACCTTCTAGTACACCTTCTCCTTTTAATATATTATTATTTAATTCAGATGCCGTTGTACCAGAATAGCTAGATAATAGAAGGAACTGGAAATATTCGCTAGAATTTTGTGCGAAATTGTTTGGATTCAAATAATATTCAACTTGGTCGGCTGTTGCGTCTACTGTTCCTAAGCCATCTGCTTTTGGACTAGCTTTCATTTGCATTGCAACAGCTTCACTAAGAGAAATATTGTAGTTTATTTCCTTCTGGGTGCTGACATCACCTTTTTGGATATATCCAGTAGTAGGTACACCATTCACATAAACCTTACATTCATACCAATTTGTTGTAAATGTTTTATAGCTTAATATAGTGTATCTACTATAGCTTTTTAAAACTTTTGAATTAGTTGAAGCCTTTGAATAAACCTTCGTAGCACTTTTTTGTGCTATACCTCGCATATTTTGCTGCGGTGATACAACATTATCAACGCTGCCTGCTTTGATATAACCCGTTACTCTGCTTCCATTAATGATAACCGTGCATTCATACCAATCGGAAGTAAATGTTTTATACTGTAAAACAGTTCCCTGTGCATAGTTTTTTAATACTTTTGCACTGGAGGATGCTTTTGAGTATACGTCTGTTGGGCTGGTTAGGCCAATTCCTTTAAGAGATTTCTGTGATTCTACAATATTTTCCACATTATTTTTGCTGATATATCCTGTAATCTTTTTACCATTTACGATAACCGTGCATTCATACCAATCAGATGTGAAAGTTTTATATTTTAATATACTTCCTTGTGTATAGTTTTTTAACACTTGCGCACTGGAGGATGCTTTTGAGTAAACGTGTGTTGGGCTAGTGAGGCCAATTCCTTTAAGAGATTGCTGTGAATCTACAATATTTTCTACATCATTTTTCTTGATATACCCTGTAATCTTTTTACTATTCACAATAACCGTACACACATACCAATCAGATGTGAAAGTTTTATATTTTAATACACTTCCCTGTGCATACGTTTTAACTGTCTTTGAACTATCGGATGCCTTGGAATAAATCTTTGTCGGAGCATTTAGACCAATACCCTTTAATGATTTTTGTTCTGTGGTTACGTTTTCGACATCCTCGGCTTTTATGTATCCATGTGTAGCAACGCCGTTAATTATAACTGTACAATCGTACCAATCAGTTTTTGGTTGTTGATTGTATTTTAATTGTTTCCCTTGTGCATAGCTTTTCAAAACCTTAGAATCAAGGGATGGTTCAGAATAGACATTAGTAGGATTCTTAAGTGCAGTACCAATTAGTACGTTTTCAGAATCATCTGTCGTTTCCACATCACTTGCATAAATATAGCCTGGCGTAGGTTTACCATTTAAAATGACTGTGCACTTATACCATTGTTGAACAGGGGCTTCATATTTCAATAATGATCCTTGTGCATAGCTTTTTAATACACTAGAATTTGCGTCTTGTGCTTGGTAAACATTCGTAGGACTTTTCAATGCTATCCCTTGTAATGCTTGGTAAGATATTTCTGTGTCGGATTTTACAACAACAGATTTTACCGTTTTTGTTTGAGCAAGCCTTTTGGTGGTTACTGTTGAGCTAGTATCGGAGGATACATTATTAGTAGCGGCGCTTTGCTTTTCTTGTTCACTGATATCAGTGCTAGCAGTAGAATTATTATTCCCCTCTAGTACAGTCGTATCAGTTGATTTGTCATCCTTTGCTTCAGCAGTATCAGTTGATTTATCATCTTTTACTTCAGCTGCATTAGTTGATTTATCATCATTTGCTTCTGATGTATCAGATGTTGACTGTGTTGGATCTGCAAGATTAGTGTTTAAAATATAGCCTGTTAATGCTTCGCCTGTATTAGGATCATCATAACTGACATGGGTATATTCAGATCCTTTATCAAGGATAGTAACCGTAGAATGTGAAGGAATTTGTATTATTACTTCACTGTTCGGGGCACTTTCCTTTAACAATTCAACAGAGTCATTCCCTTCTGTTGTGATAACGTTTGTTTTTACGTTATCAATCTGCGGGACGGTAGAATTATTTGTCACTGCCTTACTAGATAGTGGAGAAACGACAAATATCAACATAAGCACTACCAAAAGTCTGCTGATTTTTCGTGCTGTTTTTCTGTTGTTTTCCAATTTTTTTCACTCACTCCTCATTTTTCTTATTAATCTTTCAGAAATATTTTACCATATTCCTATTTTTGATATAAATACATATATTATAGTTTCATAAGAATAGTAGGAAAGACCTGTAGAAATTTGTCGATTTGTAATAAAAAAATTTTGTAGAAAAGATTGGAATGATAATCAATAAGATTGCAAAACCTATAAACCCAGAACAGTGTAAGAAAGTTAGTGGAAGGGAATGATAAACCCAATATGAAATCTAAAGTGGCTAGTAAAATAATCGTCGCATGGGCTTTAATTTTTTATCTAACCTTCAACCCTCATCCTTTTTCAGTAAATGCTGCATCAGTTGAAGAAGCGATTGTTCCTCTTCGAATACTCGAGACAACAGATTTACACGGAAACATTTTAAACTATGATTATCTAAAGGGGACATATGTTAATGATTTTGGTTTAGTGAGGACTGCAACTTTAATTAAGAATGCAAGGCAGGATTCTTTAAATACACTTCTATTTGATAATGGTGACTTACTCCAAGGAAATGTATTAATGGACTATGTTGCAAAGAAAAAGGCTTTAGATTGGAATGGTATCCATCCAATGATGAAAGCAATGAATATGCTAGGATACGATGCTGCAACATTCGGAAATCATGATTTTCATTATGGTTTACCATTCTTAAATAAAGTTATAAAAGACGCTAATTTCCCGTATGTAAATGCTAATCTATATTTGCAAACGGATTTTGATACATTTCATCTATTTAATCCATACGTAATATTAAACAAAGAGGTAATGGATATAAATGGAGTGAGCCACCAGTTGAAAGTAGGCGTAATTGGATTTATTACTCCTTACGTTACGAGATGGGAAAAAGATGCACTTAAGGATAACATAAAGGTGGATGATATTGTCGCAAGTGCAGAAAAACATATACCTATCTTAAAAAAACAAGGCGCTGATATAATTATCGTTCTTGCACATACTGGTATTTCCTTATTGGCTAACCCATATCAAAATGAACAAAATGCAGTACTTCCTTTAAGCCGTGTAAAAGGAATTGATGCTATTTTGTTTGGACATACCCATCTAACATTTCCGGATTTATCTAAATTTAAAGGTGTACCGGGAATTGATAACGTGAAGGGAACGATTAATGGAGTGCCAGCTGTTCAGGGGGGAAGTTGGGGGAGTTATTTAGGGGTTATTGATCTTATTCTCGAAAGAAAAAAAGATAAATGGAAAATTATCTCCTCCCAATCGAAAGCTGCACCAATTTTTATTATGAAAAATAATCATATAAAGGCAGCTGTATCTTCCGATTTAAAAATGAAAGAATCAATACAAGAAATTCATCGAAAAGCCATTGAATATATAAAAAAACAGAGACAGTAGAACCGTGTTTATTTATGTAGGTGGATAGACGCTTTACTTCTTTTGTAATAGCAGTATACTTATGGTCAATGGAATCAAATACAATGTCATCTATTGAAGAAGGTCGTTTCAATCTTTGTAATTCCTTCCTCCGTAAAATTAACTGATTTCATTTCAAAATCAAATGTATACTGCTACTTCTTTCTTAAAATGCAGCTAAAGAACAGTTCGGAATTTAACGACGTCTTTCCTGAGATAATGAAAGTCGTTATCGCTTCATCTATGCGAACGCTGTAGGTCTCGATAATAGGGGCAAATTGGTAAGGGATTTGAACACGTTCAATAATATCATGTACCAAATGGTCACACGAATAGGCAAATCCAAGCTCAGTTCAAATGGATATAGAGTTTAGTGGAATATTTGGGAAATTTGGTGTCATTAGGTAACTTCTATTAAAATGATTAACTCAGTAAAAAGATTTTGTGAAATAATTCGTGCAAAAAGTTTCTAGAATAATGAATGTACTTTTGGTACATTATCTAATAGAAATAATTAGTTGAATTAAAGGACAGTTATTGTCAAAAATAAATGTTCCATTTGTGATTTTTTAAGAGTATTTTAAGATTGACACAGTAAAATATTACAAAGTATTTATAATACAGTAACATTTAGTATGGATTATCTTAAATCTAGTATACTTAAAAATATAAATGGCACTCATTTCAGGGGTGAATTTATTCATAATGAAACAAAGGTTTTTCAATATATTAGGTATTCCAATTGTACACTCCGATTATCATTCATTTATTGAATTATTGGAGGAGAAAATTAGAGAAAATAAAAAAACATTCGTGGTAACCGCTAACCCTGAGATTATCATGCGAGCCTATAAAGATAAAGAGTACGAGGGGTATTTAAAAAAGGCAGATTATATTACCGCTGATGGTATTGGTGTTGTAATCGCCTCCAAAATGTTAAATGAACCACTGCCAGGCAGGGTATCAGGAACAGATATGATGCTGGAACTATTGGAACATG
>Ga0224733_1069_pt1 | contig 20062 bp, 22 predicted proteins | sample IA12soil_GW_FP2_FD_161642 | JGI IMG/M metagenome (GOLD analysis project Ga0224733, IMG submission 161642) | Enriched cells from agricultural soil in Iowa, United States - IA12soil_GW_FP2(-) | ecosystem: Environmental > Terrestrial > Soil > Agricultural land | place: USA: Iowa | collected 2017-05-08
TTAAATATCCTTCTCTTAATTTCCAATCAATTGGATTAATTGAAGTAGCTTTCATTTCCACCAAAACTTGATGATCATTTATTTCAGGAATTGGAACATCCATTTCTTTTAATTGATCCTTACCGCCATATTGTTCAATAACAATTGCCTTCATCTATATTACCTCCTCTTTTCTACATCAAGTATAAATATTTATGGTGTGAGGGCAAGATTTTTGCTCTTAATAGTACTTTCTACAAAAACAGCTTTTTTATTTAAGTTTACATAATAAAAATTATAGTTAACTATAATTTTTAAAAAACAAAAATGGCACCGCTCCGCTTTTATTCCAGCGTTCTACCCATTCCTTTTAAAAAATGGACTAGATAATTTATCGCACGATTTATATCAGGATCCTTCATATACTTCATTAATTGAAATGCATTAATATCTTTGGCAGTATCCCTGTTATTAGCTCCCTCCTCCATACCTTTTTTGATTCCATTTATTAATTGTTCCAACTTTTTATCATTGATTCTATGTAATTCATTGGAATGCTTTAAAATGGATTCATTTACGATGGTAAGAAGATTATATTCTTGCAAATGCTTTACAAGATGTATCAGTTCAAAAACATGTTCTTTATTTTTCTCTAAAAATTGATTCATTTCTTCCGTGTCCTTTTTTTTACTATTGGCAAATAAATCTGAATTACTGATTGAATGTTTCATAAACAAAACCTCCGACAATGGATTCACCCTTTAAACGTATGAAAAATTTTATTAGTTCATGCTAATATCCGCAAAAAAAAGAAACAACAAAAGTTGAATCTACTTTTGTTGTTTCTTTGGTACAAATTTGAAAATCTCGTGACTTTCAAATGTATCAACTAAACGATTTAGCCATTCATAATATTCCAACGTATATTCTAATTTTTCAATATCACTTTTAATTATATCCTTCATTTTCATGTCTATTTCTTCTTGTTCTAACATATTCCGAAGTTCTTTAATGGATTTTGAGATTGTATTTGTATTCATGGAAATCGCGCTTCTCCATTTTACGGAAAATAAATCGATGAAATTCTGATACCAATCTCCTTCTACTGTATATAGATCTTTACGTACCCCTTTTTTCCATACTTTATCTACCATTTTTAATTCTAATAAAGTCCGAACAGAAGTACTCATACTGGTTTTGCTCATCCCAAGCTCATCTTTCATCTCATCTAAAGTCAACGGCTCATGATGAAAAAACATCATTCCATATAATCTTCCAATAGAAGGCGCAATCCCGTATAGGTTCATATTTTGTGCAATCGATTCGATGACCCTTTCTCTAACTTTTTCAAGCTGGTCCTTCGCATTCAACAAAATTCACATCCTAATCATAAAAAATCCTCATGTATTAATCTATCTGTTTCATCTTGGAAAGTAAAGAGCATTGTTCAACGAGGATTCAAGAGGAAATAGGAGGAAAAAAGAGAATACACTAAATGTAGTCCGTACAGTTTTTACTTTACGGACTGTACATACAGAATATAGAGGATTTTCAAGTTTGAGTGCACCCTTCGTCTTTCTATACAATGATAGAGTGACAATTAAGAGGGGTGATTGGATGACAGAAGAAAACAAAAAGATAAAATTGAAAGTAAGCAATGTCACAAAAATATTTGGCAAACATACAAAAAAAGCATCTCAGCTATTGTCAAATGGAAAATCAAAACAGGAAATCTTAAAATTAACCGGCGCCACCATTGGAGTAAATCAGGCTAATTTTGAGGTTTATGACGGGGAAATCTTCGTTATTATGGGGCTTTCCGGAAGTGGTAAATCTACACTAGTCCGAATGCTGAACCGATTAATAGAACCAACATATGGTGAAGTTCTTATTGATAACGAAAATATTATTTCGATGTCAAAGGAACAGCTTCGTAATGTCCGTAGGAAAAAAATCAGTATGGTATTTCAGAAATTTGCTTTATTACCTCACCGAACTATCCTCCAAAATACGGAATATGGATTAGAAATCCAAGGAATCGCTAAACAAACGAGGCATGAAAAGGCACTCCAATCTTTAAAATTAGTAGGCTTAGAAGGTTACGAAGACCAGTATCCGGACCAATTGAGCGGTGGGATGCAGCAAAGGGTTGGTTTGGCAAGAGCATTGGCAAATAATCCTGATATTTTGTTAATGGATGAAGCATTTAGTGCTCTGGATCCATTAATCAGAAAAGATATGCAAGATGAATTGCTGGAATTGCATGATTCCATGGGGAAAACGATAATTTTCATTACCCACGACCTGGATGAAGCACTGCGAATAGGTGACCGCATTGCTCTAATGAAAGATGGCAATATCGTACAAATAGGTACTCCAGAAGAAATCCTAATGAATCCTTCCAATGAATATGTTGAAAGATTCATAGAAGACGTTGATTTCTCTAAGGTATTAACAGCAGGTCATATTATGAAGCGTGCAGAAACGGTACAGGTTGAAAAAGGACCAAGAGTTGCTTTGACCTTAATGAAAAATCTTGGTATCTCCTCCATTTATGTAGTGGATAAACAAAATCGGTTATTAGGTGCAGTAACGGCTCAAAATGCCAAAGATGCAGCCGAAAACGGTGTTTCCCTACTAGATGTATTAGAAGGAGAAGTTACCTCTGTTCCTAGTGAAACATTATTAACAGACCTCTTTGAAATGGTATCAACAGCAAGTATTCCTGTCGCAGTAGTGGATGATCGTAATAGAATGAGAGGTATTGTTATTCGAGGTGCATTAATCGGTGCCCTAGCAGGTAATGATTCTTATATTCATCAATCCGAAATCATGGAACCTTCTGTATTAAAGGAGGTGAATTAACATGAATAAGTGGCTTCCTAGAATTCCATTAGCTGATTGGATTGATTCCTTTGTTGACTGGCTAACATCTACTTTTGGAGGACTGTTTGATGGAGTCTCTTCGGGAGTAGAAAACTCAGTGGATGGAATGGTAAATGTATTAGGACTTTTCCCTCCTATCGTACTCACGATTATAATTGGGTTGCTTGCCTTATGGCTAACCAAAAAAAGCATTGCTGTATTTACATTTATTGGATTCCTCATTATTGATTATCTAGGTTATTGGGATGCAATGCTTAATACATTGGCTCTTGTCTTAACTTCGGTTATTATTTCCATTGTTGTAGGTATTCCATTAGGTATATGGTCCTCGCAAAAACAAATGGTCCGTAAAATCGTCACACCAATTCTAGATTTTATGCAAACTATGCCAGCGTTTGTATATCTACTACCTGCTATTTTCTTTTTTAATATAGGTGTAGTACCAGGTGTGGTTGCTTCCGTCATTTTTGCGATGCCGCCTACGATAAGACTTACCATTTTAGGAATACAGCAAGTTCCGGCAGACATTATTGAAGCGACTGAAAGCTTCGGTTCCACTACTGCACAAAGGTTAATGAAAGTGCAATTGCCGCTTGCAATGCCTACCATTATGGCTGGTATAAACCAAAGCATTATGTTGGCTCTCTCCATGGTCGTTATCGCATCGATGGTGGGTGCACCGGGGTTAGGAGAAGAAGTGTATCGGGCAGTAACACAATTAAAAATTGGTGTCGGTGTGGAAGCTGGTATCGCAATTGTCATTGTGGCCATCGTATTAGATAGAATTACACAAAATGCTGGTAAAAGGAAAAAAAGGGGGAATGTATAATGTGGAAAAAAATAATCGGGCTGGCGTCTGTAGCGGCATTATCCCTTAGCCTCGCTGCTTGCGGAAGTGATAAAGCAAGTTCTGATAAGTCATCAGTTGGGGACAGCGTACATTATAAGATAATTGGGATTGATCCTGGTGCAGGGATTATGCAAGCTACGGATAAAGCTTTGAAGGATTACAAATTAGATGATTGGCAAGTAATTTCCGGTTCTAGTGCTGCTATGACGGCAGCTTTAAAGAAAGCCTATGATAAAAAAGATCCTATTATTATTACAGGCTGGAACCCACATTGGATGTTCGCAAAATATGACCTAAAATATCTTAAAGATCCAAAAGGCGTATATGGAAGTGCAGAAGAAATTCATACCATTGCCAGAAAAGGATTGAAAGAGGATCTTCCGGAAGCTTATAAGATTTTAAGTAACTTTAAGTGGAACGAGGATGATATGGGGAAAGTAATGCTGGATATCCAAGAAGGTACTAAACCAGAAGATGCAGCTGCTAAATGGGTTAAAAATAATTCTGACAAAGTTGCAAAATGGACAGAAGGCACGAAAAAAGTAAATGGTAAGAAAATAAAACTTGTATATGTTGCCTGGGACAGTGAAATTGCTAGTACAAACGTTATTGGGAAAGTTCTTGAAAAACAAGGATATAAGGTCTCTTTAACACAAGTTGAAGCTGGACCAATGTGGACCGCTATCGCAGATGGCAGTGCCGATGCTTCTCTTTCTGCATGGCTCCCATTGACACATAAGACTTATGCCGATAAATTTAATGGTAAATTTGAAGATATCGGAACCAGTATAACAGGTGTGAAAATCGGTCTTGTAGTACCTAAATACATGAAAATCGATTCTATTGAAGATTTAAAAAAATAATCAATAAAAAATAAGAGTCTCTGTTTAAAGAGCTCTTATTTTTATTATTTCATTTCCTCTAAGTCTACTAGCCAGCACTCAAGTTCAAGATCGTAATATGGGTCTGATTTAGCTTTCATTATTTTATTTCCATATTCATCAAGAACTTCTTCCCCATTTAGTTCAAACATCCTAAAGTTGTCCCCTTTTCGCAGCTGCCTAAAGTCAATTTCCACCCATTCATAATTTTTAAAGGCTATCGTTCTTCTGAAATCCACGTTTCATCCCCTCTGTACATGATATGTAGGTGTCATTACATTTAATTCAACATATGAATAAAACGATTATGTTTTTATCCATTAGTATTTTAAAATGTGTATTGTCCTACTCCGTCCGCTGTGTCCAATTCTTTAATTTGTTCCGAAAATGGAAAGATATACTTCCTCATGAAAAAACAATCCTTAGGAAAAACTAAGGTATAAGGAGGGATTCTAAATGGCTAGAAGAAACAGGAAGCCTCTTGTACCAGGAACTAGAAATGCGCTTGATGCGTTCAAAGGACAAGTAATGGCAAGGCAAGGGTACAAGGTAGATCCGGAAGACCCAAACAGTGTCAAATATGAAGTAGCAAAAGAACAAGGAGTTCCTTTGCATAAAGGGTATAATGGTAATTTATCCGCAGAAGAGGCTGGAAAAGTTGGCGGCCCAATCGGAGGCAACATGGTAAAGGAAATGATTAGAATGGCTCAAGAACAACTGCAAAAAAAATAGTGCCGCAGAACTCGGCACTATTTCCCTATAACCAGCTTGAGTGCCTATCGGCTAGTGGATTATGCCGCTCAAGTCAGCAACAAGTAAAATAGAAGTGCTGTTTTCTATAGCCAGTAAACTATCTCCCTGTGTTTCCTTTATCTCAGTCGGAGACTACGGAGGTGAATTTAGACTTTAAATTTCACTCATCCATACGCAATCGCAAAGCGATTCCGTTTTGCTCCTTTCACTGGATACGTACTCTTAATAATCCAAAGGACAGAAATACAGCTGCAAATGCTAATAATATCGTTACTGGCTGTAAAATATCAGGTAGTGCCCCGCCGTCTGCAATGAGATTAGTAAATCCTTTCATTGCCCATGATTGAGGCACAAAATTGGCAATTTTTTGCATGATTGTAGGAACTACACTAAGCGGCCAATAAACTCCCCCAAGCATACAGGTAGAAACGATGATTAAAGAACCAATAGCAGTTTGTTGCTCAGTTGTTTTAACCATGCTCGCAATCGCTAAACCGAGTCCTACCACACATAATAATAATGCAGAAATGAGTACGATTAATCCAACAATGTTTCCCCATACTACATGAAAGACAATCGAGGAAAAGACCATTAATATTGCGAACTGAACCCAACCAATTAGAAAGAATGATAATAAATAACCTAATAAAAGCTCGGATTTTGTTATAGAAGTGGTTAATAATCTTGACCACACACCTGTGTTTTTTGCTTCAATAATAACACCTGTGACAGACATCATCATAAACATGACAAACATAATGGAAAATCCTGCAGAGCTGTAGGATAACCCACTTAAAGTTTTCTTCTGATTATTAGCGGATACGACTGTAGTGTATTTATTTGTTTGGCCTTCCGATTTCGATATTTTATCAAACATACTTGACCAATCGATGTCCTTACTCGACTTGCTCCATTCTACTGCTGCAATAACTTGTAATTTCATTCTATTGATTTCTTGATTCAACGATTGTTTGACCATACTCGTACTTGGTGAACCAGGTTGATGCTGGAAGTAAATTTTTGGACTTAGAGAACTTGCTAACTGCTCCTGGAAGCCTTGCTCAATCGTGATAACCCCATCCAATTTGTGATTCTTCAATAGTTCATTAGATGTCCTTTCATTACTTTCTTTCAGTTTTAAAGTGGAATCTTGATGCAGGCGGTTTATTAGGGCTTCTGATAAATGACTTTTATCTTTATCTACCACTGCTAGTGTAAGTGTTTGCGAAGAAGCATTTCCAAAAATACTACCGAATAGTAAGGTGAAAATAATCGGCATGACGAGCATTAATATATATGCGGATGGTTTGCTTAAAGTCCTTTTCATTTCAAATAAACAAACAGATATAGCTTTCATCACCATTACTCCTTTCTTTATTTAATTCGATATCATTCGGAAGCGCAAGGATCCAATTATAGTTGCAATAATTCCAATGCCAATAAGAATGCAAAGTGGTATTATCAAGCTATTCCATGAGGTCCCGGACATAATATTGGTAAAACTATTTAATGCCCATGAATTAGGTGTGATTTTAGAAATCTTCTGTAATGTTTCTGGAAAAACGGAAATAGGTATCATCGAACCGCCAAGTAAAGATAATACTTGAACAAGCATCCCACCTAAGGAATCGGCTGTTTTTTCTGTTTTCATAAAGGCAGCAACAATCATTGATAAGCCTGATACTGAAATGCTGTAGGCGATGGCAATCATGATTATTTGTCCTGGATTACTCCCCCAGTTCACTTGAATAATATAATGAGTCGCTCCCAAAAAAATCAGGAATTGAACCATTGTATACAGGAAAGTGCCTAAAAATTTCCCAGTCATAATGGATACTCTATCAGTAGGTGAAATCATCATTCTTGATAACGTTAGATTGGCACGTTCCGATAGGATTGATTTTCCCCCAACCATGGCATTAAATAGCAAAAACATGGCTGCCATTGCGGCTGCGTAATATTGTAAAGAAGAAACTTGGTTTTTTCCTACTGGTTTGTCGTATACGAACGATGCATTAGCTTCTGCTTCCTTCCCAAGGTTATTAGTTAACCCAGCTCCAATTGACTTTAACTCTTTTCCGCTCTTTCCTTGAGATGCTAAATCAGAGAGAACCATTTTTGCTGATGCTGTTACAGCATTTGTTGTTTTTACATACGATTCCGTTAATTGCTGGACAAAATTTGCTTCAAAATCCTTTCCATCAGAAACTTTAATGGTTACAGGTTCAGTTTTACCATTCGCAAGTTGTGTTCCCCAGTTCTTTGGAAGCACTACCCCCACATCCGCTTTCTTTTCATGGATGAATTGGTTTAGTTCCTTTTGAGAATAAACGTTTTTCACTACAATCGAGTTTTTTAATTGTGTATTTTCTAAAACTCCTTGAACAAATTGTTTGCTCAGAGGATGCTGATCCTGTTGATATAAGGCAATGATTGTTTTTGGAGCGGACGAAGAATCCCCCATCACTCCTTTTAAAGCAGAACCTAGAATAATTGTTAGAACGATTGGCATTAGAATCATCATCATGAATGCCCTTCGATCATTGATACGAATCGAAAAATCTTTTATAGCAACAACGATGCTTTTCATTTATTTTCCTCCTAGTCCCTCAATGTCCTTCCCGTTAATTGTAAAAATAAGGATTCTAAGTTTGGTTCTTTTATTTGAATTGTTTGGATGGAAATGTCATGTGTGCCGCACAGGGATATGATTTCAGGCAGAATGTTTTTCTTATCAGAAAGCATAATTTCTATGGTTCCATCCTCTTTTCCATTCGTATTTTCAACGCCTTCTATATTCTCCAGATTAACTAACAAGTCAACATTAGGATTATCAACGATTAATTCTAGAACATGGCCGCCTGCCAAACGATTACAAAGCTCTGTCTTGTCGCCGATTGCAATCAGTTTCCCATGATCAATGATTCCAATCCTTTTGCACAGATATTCAACTTCCTCCATGTAATGGCTCGTATAAATAATGGTCATGCCTTCTTCATTCAACCTTTTAACTGTTTCTAAAATATGATTTCTTGATTGTGGATCAATACCAACGGTTGGTTCATCCATAATGAGAAGCTCTGGATTATGCATAAGGGCGGCTCCAATATTAATTCGCCTTTTCATTCCTCCTGAAAAGGTTTCAATTTTATCTTTTGCTCGATCTGTAAGTCCGACTATTTCTAACACTTCAAATGCCCTTTGTTTCGCTCTCCTACCCGTTATTCCGTACATCTTTCCCCAAAAAACCAAGTTATCCAATGCGGACATGGTTGGATAGAGAGCAATATCTTGTGGTACTACACCAATTTTTTCGCGGATTTTCATTGGTTTTTTCTGCACCGATAACCCATCAACTTGAATGTCCCCTTCGTCATAAGGAATCAAACCGCAAATCATTGAAATGGTGGTTGATTTTCCCGCCCCATTTGGACCAAGCAGTCCGAACGCTTCCCCTTTTTGTACTTCAAATGTGACATCGTTTACTACCTGGTGATGACCAAAACTCTTTTTTATATTTGATATTGATAACATCTATTTTTCCTCCTAACTTGTATGTTCCACTCATCTTTAGTGTTTTTATTGTAAAAGGAAAAGGGATGGTTTCCATCACGCTGCAGATAGATTTTAGCGTATAAAAAAAACGACACGATTGTGTCGTCTTTCATATCTTCACTATGCCGAAAGTCATTCGGTGAACGTAGTGATCCCGTATCGAACCGCAAATATAGCTGCTTGCGTACGATCCCTAATATTTAATTTTTGAATAAGATTGGAAACATGATTTTTGACAGTACCTTCTGTAATATACAATGTGTTTGCTATTTCCTTATTATTTAATCCAAGCCCCAAAAGTTTCAGTACTTCTAATTCACGGTCCGTTAAATCTTTTATAAGGATTGGTACTTCATCTACTTTTTCAATTATAGAACTTGTCTTTCGTTTCTCCGCCAATACTTGATTCGTGAAATCCTTCGGCAGAACAACGCCCCCATGATGAACCGTCATGATGGATTGCACGATCGTATCCGTTGACATATCCTTCAGCAAATAGCCGCATGCCCCTTCTTGCAAAGCATCATAAATAAGCTCACTATCATTAAAAGTTGTCAGCATCAACACTTTAATATCAGGCAACTTCTCCCGTAATACTCTAGTTCCATCTACTCCATTCATATTTGGCATCCTAATATCCATTAAAATTAAATCTGGCTTTTTCTCAAGTGCCAAAGTGATGGCTTCGTTTCCGTCACTTGCCATGCCCACAACCTCTATTTCTGGCCGTAAATTTAAAAGTGTGCCAAGACCCTCGCGAACAAGTGGCTGATCATCTACAATGATTATCTTAATCATCCTCTTACCTCCATAGAACTCCATTGAACCTGCTTTAATGGGATGGAAATATTGATATAAAATCCTTCCCCAACTTTACCTTCAAAATGTATCTCTCCACCATGTTCTTCTATGCGTTCCTTCATATTAAGCAATCCAAAACCTGGCACCACATTTTTTGTTCCCTGGCCATTATCAAAGATTTCCACCATGACACGGTGTTCGGATATATGTAGGGATACCTTATAAATCGTTGCCAAGCCGTGCCGCTTGGCATTTGTTAAGGACTCTTGAATTACTCTCTTCACGGTATGCTGCAGGGATGTATTGATAAGTTTTGGATCACCTATGATATCTAAGGTTGTTTCCAGACCTGATACAGCGGAAAAATCAGATAACATCTCTCTAAGCGAAGGAATAAAGGAAAGCTGTCCGGAAGCTTCTTCTCTCAAGGTTCTAACAGATAAGCGAATTTCTTCCAATGATTTTCGCGTTAATTTTTCACATACCTCTATTACTTCTACTCCCTTCTTTACATCTATTTTCATAAGTTCCTTGGCTAATTGGATTTGGACTAACAAAGCTGTTATGTTATGACCCACTGTATCATGGATTTCACGGGCAATTCGATTCCGTTCTTGGATAGCAGTTAAATCCTCCACTTGTTTCGAATAATCACTTAACTGTTGGTGTGCTTGACTTAATGCTTTATGTGAAGCCGTCAACTGAACATATTGAGTGGAAATGGTTTCACGTGCACGTAATAAATTTCGTATCAAGCTTCCAACAATAGCACCATAGACGACAAACGAAAAGCTTATCAGGTTATTTCCAATAGAAAGATCCTTTGTTAAAGTATATTTCTCAAAACTGATAATCAGCCATGATACGATAAAGCAAATGGAAAACGCAAATAAAATTCTTTTATTATCGATAACTAAAAAAATGGTGGTGGAAATCACCCCAAAGAAAATTAAATATAATAGCCCGCCATCCTTCGGAAATATTAATCCAAATCCTGCACTAAGAAGAAAGTCAATAGAAATGCACACGATCCGAAGAGGCAATTTTTCCTTTAAAAATTGAATAAAATGATTGACGAAAAAAATAACCATGGCAATAATAATGTATGCTCGCCTATATGTATCGTCTTCAGCAGTTAAGGGAAAATAGGAACTGCTTAATAAAAGAAACATAATAACCCTTAAGGATGACAAAGAAAATAAAGAAACGCTTTTCATTGTTTTCCTTGCTCACGATAAATATATCGATATAATTGCTCTTTCGTGAATGAATCTTTTATCCCACCACATTGCTTGAAATAATGGACGATATCATTTCTAGACATTCCAAGCTCTTCCAGTCCCTTGGAAATGATTTTTACATAAGAGGATGGCGGTGTGAAAAAGGTTTCACCATTCATCGAGACAGGATTTGTAAAAGTAAACATTGGTGCTCCTTCTTTATATCCTAAAAAGACTATTCTTCCATACCAGTTTTCGTTAATGTTATGAAACCCATTATCAATCACTTTTTCTAATGGTATGGTGAGATTTTCCTCATTATTCTCTTGTGCAACAACATCCTCAAATTGTTCATTGGTGATTAAGTACATTCTGCCGATTGTTTTCACATCGGGATTCTCTTGATGATCAATGAATGCTACTCCGCCTTTTCCCCATTTGCTTCTGTTCTTAGCAAAATATAACGGGTATCTCAATTCTATTTTTTCATCGGCTTTCGGAGGAGTTTGGTCACGACATCCCTTTTCGACTTTTTCAGAGCCTTCTGGCTGCCCCCCTTGGATATAGCACATAAATCTATCACGATACAAATTGGATCCGTAGCTAACATACCAAACATTCATTCTTTTCCCTCCTAAGTAGTAATCGACTCTTTATTCGGCAAAACGCGTGGAATCTCCTTTATTAATGTGAAAAATAATATTCGAATAGAAAGAAAGGGATCATGCCATCAACATGATCCCAAGAATAGATTATAGTAATGTACCGATACAGCCTGCAATGATGCCAAGCACCATTACACTGCCTGTTAAGAAAACGATTGTTTTCTTAGAGAATGCTTTCCGAACCATAATAATGGATGGAATACTAATAACAGGTAATGTTATTAGTAAAGCTGCAGCTGGACCATGTCCAAGGCCTAATGCCAAGACTCCTTGTATAATAGCGATTTCTGCTGCTGTAGGTATTACGAATAAGGTACCGATAATGGCAAAGGCAATAATTAGCCCAAATGTATTGCTTGCATGACCGTTTAAAGCTGGATATAACCAAGAAATAAGCAGGCCCATAACAAATACAGATACTATATACAGAGGAAGAATGGTTACTACCATTTTACCAAATGTATATATCCAACGAACCAATAATGGTTTATTGCTTTTGACATTCTCAATATTCATCTTCTCAAGAATTGCGGTATCGACCATTTCATTTTTACTAAAGCGATTTGCTAAGTAACTTACACCGAATACTAGGATGATTCCTAGAATAAGTCTTAAAATAGTAAATTTCCAGCCTAAAACAAATACCATGAAAATAAGGACGGCAGGATTTAGTGCAGTGTTTCCAAACCAAAAGGCAATGGCAGCGCCTACCGAACTAGAACATTTTCTTAAACCTGATACTACCGGTGCAGCACAGCATGTGCACATCATGGCTGGCAATGCTAATAATCCGCCGCTTACCGAACCAAGAAAACCGGTTTTTCCTAAAACACGCGTAAGCCATTCTCTCGGAATGATTACCTGCATAAGCGACGCAACCACAGTTGCAACTAATAAAGCTTTCCAAATTGCTAAAAAGTAAGTAATGGAATAATTCCAGGCAGACGTAACTACATCTGTAAAATTCCCTGCTGACATCTCTGCTAATAGTGAAGTTCCTATATTATGGTCTTTGGAAGCTAATATGGCTTTGTGAAAATATGGATTCCATTTAGCCCAATATAAACCGATTGCAAAAACAATAAAAAATACGGCTACACCAAACCATTTTTTGCTAATGGGTTGGCCATGTGTCATGTCTGAATCCACAAGAGAACCCTCCTATTTAAAATTACAAATCTATAATTTTTTAACCTTTAAATTCTATCAAAGAGAATTATATGGGTCAAATTTGATTATTGCCCTTTTTATGTTTGTAAAAATCTATTGTCTTAAGAAAGAGAAACATAGATTGGATTTGCGTTTTCCAGTGTTAAAATACATCGTGAATTAAATCTTTTAAAAGCAAAAAAGAACATCTTATTCGATGTCCTTTAATGTACGGTAATTTCCGCCAAAGTATAAGAGTGGATCACCCTCAGATATAGCAATTTCCGTCACTTTTCCAATAAACAGCATATGATCCCCTGCTAACACCATATCTTGAACGTCACATGCAATGGTGGTTAAAGCATCTTGTAAAACTGGCTGTCCTCCAAGCCGATTATACACTACCTTGTCTTTTCCAGGTATTTGATCAGCATATATCATGGAGTATTCTGTTTGTTCCTCTTTTAAAAAGCTTACCGCATATTTTTTTGTTTTTTGAAGAATCTCATACATACTTGCTTTATTATCTATGGAAACAACCACTAACATCGGATCCAGTGAAACAGACATAAATGCATTTACGGTCATGCCATACACTTCCCCAGCGGACTCGGTTGTAACGATGGTAATTCCGGTTGCGAAATTCCCCATAGCATTGCGAAAGACTCTAGAATCCATTTTAAATTCCTCTCCCCTTCATATGTAAACATGCTCATGAATAAAATGATACAATTCTTTTCAAAACAATGTCAAAAATATCGTTCTGAACCGCTGTCTAAAAAGGAGAAGGAAAACGTTTTTTGCATTTACGATTTTTTAACTTCGAATTGGCCTTTTAGTTTCACTTCACCGTTTTCATTTTTAACGAAAACTTTTCCAGCCAATCGTTCTTCTCCGTTTACCGTTTTTTCTTCATCTATATGCCCTTCAATAGACAATTTTTCACCAGGTCTGGTCATGGCCGAAAAGCGTACCTTAAACGCTCTAATGTTTTGTCTCGGAAACCATTTTGTTAATGCTTCTCCCGCCATTCCCATTATCAGCATTCCATGGGCAATTACTCCACCTAATCCAGCCTTTTCTCCGATGGGAACAACAGTATGTATTGGGTTAAAATCTCCAGATGCCCCTGCATAGCGAACAAGTTGTGTATGTGTGATCGATTCTTTTTGAATGATTTCTAATTCACTCATCTTATCACCTCTTTTATTGATTTCTTTCTATAATATTGCTGCGTGCAATTAAAACAATCTTCCCGTCACGCGAAAAAAGATTTTCGATGGTAATGAAGGTCATCCTTCTTTTTTCGACATGTGAGATAACTTTTGCGGTACAGGTAATCTCATCACCAGCACAAATATCTTCCAGATACTCATATTCCTGTTCCCCATGTAAAACCATTAATGGGTCTAAATCTAATTCCCTTATTAATGTTTCAAAATCTAAACCGCTCCACATTTCCATAACAGTTGGGAAAGTAGGCGGAATCGGAATATCGCGAAAACCCTGTTCTTTCGCCTTTTCAACATCATAATAAATGGGATTATCATCCCCAATAGCCATTGCAAACTCTTTAATCTTTCCTCGTTCAACTGTAAAGGGTTGTACATGAAATGTTTTCCCTGTTTTATTCATACTCTGCATGTTAGCTCCTTTCTTGAAACAAAATAAGAACATAATTTCATTATAACACTTTTCGATTTTTCACAAGATTATAACAATAGTGAAAAAAAGAGAAATTGGGCATCATTTAAGTAACACAAAAGATAAGCAAGAAAATCTAATAAACTAATTATCTAAAAATCAAGTAAAAATAGTTTACATTTTCGAATTACATGAATACAATGTAAATATATTAGAATTTTCCCTAAGGAAACTTTTTTGTCGAAGGTTTACTTTTGAGCGGGGAGGAAACAAAAATTGAACGATAAAACATTACCACGCAAATATATGCCAAAAATGAATAAGACGACTTCCAACGCAAAAGCAGTACTAAGAGGGGAAGTTACCGGTATTAAAAGGATTCTGCCTTTCTTAGGGCCAGCATTTATCGCAGCTGTTGCTTATATAGACCCAGGAAACTTTGCAACTAATATTACAGCGGGATCGAAATACGGTTATCTTTTGCTTTGGGTGATTGCTGTATCGAATTTAATGGCAGTCCTTATTCAATCTTTATCTGCAAAATTAGGAATCGCTACTCAGAAAAATCTTCCTGAAATTGCAAGAGAAAGATTTCCAAAAGCAGCTTCAATATTCCTGTGGATTCAAAGCGAACTCGTAATCATTGCAACGGATTTAGCAGAATTTATTGGAGCAGCTTTAGGACTATATTTATTATTCGATATACCAATGGTTCCAGCAGCATTGATTACTGCTGTCGGCTCCTTCGCTATTTTAGAACTGCAGCGAAGAGGATACCGTTCCCTAGAAGCTGGAATTGCTGCTATGGTGTTAATTGTTGTATTAGCCTTTGCTTTACAAACTTTCTTAGCAAAACCAGACATGGCTGATGTTGCAAAAGGATTAGTGTTCCCGAAATTCCAAGGAGTTGATAGTATTTTGCTCGCTGCTGGTATACTTGGAGCTACCGTTATGCCACATGCGATTTACTTGCATTCTTCACTAACTCAAAATCGGATTGTCGGAAAAAATGACCGCGAGAAAAAACAAATTTTTAAATTTGAGTTTTTTGATATTGTAATTGCCATGATTATTGCAGGTGCCATTAATATGAGTATGCTAATGGTTTCTGCAGCACTATTCCATAAGCACGGATTAGTAGTGGAAGACTTGCATATTGCTTTTGACCAATTCAACCATTATGTCGGTCCTATAGCATCAATATCATTCGGACTTGGCCTTCTTATTGCTGGACTATCAAGTTCATCAGTTGGTACTATGTCCGGAGATGTCGTGATGCAAGGCTTTATTAACCGCCATATTAACCTTTATCTAAGAAGAGCCATTACGATGATTCCGCCATTAGCCATCATCATATTTGGTGTAAATCCAACAAGCGCGTTAGTAATCAGCCAAGTCATCCTTTCCTTTGGAATTGCTTTCGCCTTAATCCCTTTGATCATCTTTACAAGTAATAAAAAGATTATGGGAGCACTGGTGAATCATCGGATAACAACCATAATTGGCTGGATTGTCGCAGGATTAGTCGTAGCTTTAAATATATTCCTTTTATTTGAGACAATATTTTAATAAGAAAAACAACAGCGCCTTGTCCACCCCCTTTGGCACTGTTACCGGAAACTCTTTTCCCAAAAATGTTGTGAGTGCTATTAGCATCACAACATTTTTTTGGTTTATTGTTTCGTGATAGACATTGCCGGTATCGACAGTTCTGAAAATAGCAAAAAGCAGGCTGCATATTTAGCAGGCCTGCTTCAGAAGTCGTTAATGATTTATAGATGGCACCTTATTAAAAGGTTCCCCCATTTCTTTGGATCTCTCCGCAGTAGCTTTTACTGCTTCTTTTATTGCTTGGTTACCGCCAAAAATTTCAAGTGCTTCTAATCCTTTTGCAGTAGGACCATTAGGAGCGGCTACGTTTTGAATAAGCTTTGTAAAGGATTCCTCTTGTTCCAGAACCATTTTTGCTGCTCCTAATACCGTTTGCGCAATAGCGTAGCGAACGGTTGTATATGGTAACCCCTCTGCGACAGCAACTTTTTGCATATGTTCCATTAATGCATAAAAGTAAGCAGGCGCACTTCCAGCAATCCCAGTGAAAATATCCATATGTTTTTCATCGATTTGAAATACTTCCCCAATTCCTCTGAATATTTCCATTGCAAGTCCAACAGAATGGTTGGAAGGATAAGTACCGGAAGACAATGCCGTTGCAGATTCTCCTACCATACTTGGTGTATTTGGCATGACACGTATAATTTGCGGCTTGCCGCCAAGATGGTCCTCGATAAAACCAGTATTTACACTGGTAACGATTGATACGATCAATTGGTTAGCTGAAATCTTATTCTTTATCGATTGCAGTGCTTGTTCTAAATTCTTTGGCTGCATCGCAAGAACGATAATATCTACTTTCTCTAAATCAAAAGAATCTATTTGTATTTTATATTTTTTCTGCAATTCATAAAGCCTGTCTTTATTACTGTGATTTTTTACATATATTTGATGAGCAGGAATGATCTGTTTATTTATCAAGCCTGATAGGATGGCTTCAGCCATTGGACCTGCTCCTAAAAAAGCAATGCTTTGATTCATCATCATGTATCATCCCTCTATCTACCTATTTTTTGTACAACGTTAACTATCATAACATGTTTTATGTTAATAGATAAATAGAAAGAATTTAGGAGACAAATAGTTTTCTACTTTTACTTCAAATATTGAAGAATGTCTTCTTCTATTTTGAATGGAGTTATATTAGGGGCGTATCTTCCAACCACCTCTCCTTGTCGGTTAACTAAAAATTTGGTAAAATTCCATTTTATATTTTTCGTTCCTAAAAAACCGGAAGCATGAGACTTTAAATATTGGTAAATAGGATGTGTATTTTTCCCATTTACATCAATCTTTTCAAACATTGGGAAAGACACCTGATAGTTAAGGGAACAAAATTGGGCAATTTCCTCATTAGTTCCAGGGTCTTGTGATCCAAATTGATTACAAGGAAAACCAAGTATTTTAAAACCCTTATCCTTATATTTCTGATACAATTTTTCCAATTCCTCAAATTGTTTCGTAAACCCACATTTACTTGCCGTATTTACAATGAGTAAAACATTATCTTTATAATTTGACATAGAGATTTCTTCTCTATTGATGAGATGAGCAGAAAGTGAATAAAAGCTCATACGTATCCCCCACTCTATTTGTGAAATTAGATTAATTCTAATTATATAATGAGACAAAGGAAAGAAATATACCTTTTTAATTTCTACTATTTATATAAAACCCCTTTTTAAAAGTGAAGCGGGTACGCAAATAATTCCTCGGTGTTGTCCCATATAACGGAAATGATAACCCGCTAACAAGGCAAATCTACAAAAGGGCTACTTTTTCCTCCAATTTTAAAAAGATCGTCACATTCTCCATGCATGGTACAAAGGAAAATGAATTGTTCTCCTAGAATATTGGATATAGTCATATTTATTTTATTCCAATCTTTTGGAGGAATTTCAATGAATCAATCATATGTAAACTGGGATGGTAATCTTATTCAATTAACATGGTTCCCTAGGAAGATGCCGAAAATAGAATTAGTGACAAGCGTACATGGATATTGTTTTTTTAAAGAAAAAATCATGTTGGTTAAAATTATTCATCGTGGTTTTAATATGCCTGGCGGACATATCGAGGAAAATGAAACACCAGAACAAGCATTTCATCGTGAAGCATTTGAAGAAGGGTATGTAAAGGGAGAATTAAAATACCTTGGTGCAATTGAAGTAAATCACAAAGAAAATCCTCATTTTAATCCAAATGGAAAATATCCATTCAATTGGTTACCAGCTGTTCTATCGTATGGATATTACAGAGTGTCTGCCATTTTTGCGGCAGTATGAATCTACCGCACGTATTTGGGTAGAACCTGACCAGGTCCCTTATATTATCGAGGACCATACTCTGACAACAAACATATTAGAAACGGCAATTAATTTAGATTAAAATAGGGAATCAAATATGCTATTTTGATTCCCGCAATGCTATCCTTTTCAAAAATAGGAGAAACGCTTAAAATTAAGAAAGAATAAGGCAAAGGAGTAGTAAGCATGAGTAATATATGGATTCCCATACTTAGTATCATGATAGTCATATATATTGTTATAGGGATAATATTATTTAGATTTTTCAAGAAGAATAAAAAGAATACAATACGATAACTTGCCTTTTACCCTTTCACTCCCGTCATAGCAATCCCTTCCACAATTCTTTTTTGGAAAAAGAGAAAAACGATAATCATCGGAATAACAGCCATGGTACTCATACACATTATGAGGTTCCACTTTATTCCCCCTGCATCTGCCGTCGAAAATAAAGAGATTCCAACCGGCAAGGTGCGCATATTATCAGTGGCGGTAATAATAACCGGCCATAGATAGGCATTCCAATTTCCCAGAAAGGTAATGATTCCCAAGGCAGATAAGGCTGGTTTTACTTGTGGAAGGGCAATTCGCCACCAAATTTTAAATTCTCCCATACCGTCAATTCGTGCTGCATCTAAAATATCATCTGGAACGCCAAGCATAAATTGCCTCATTAAAAAGATCCCAAAAGCTTCGATTAAACCAGGAAACATAATTCCCCAATACGTGTCAACCCAACCAAAATCACTGCCCATTACATACCAGGGAATCACCAACATTTCCGTTGGAATCATTAAGGTACTTAGAATTAATATAAATACTATCTTAGCACCTGGAAAGCGATGCTTTGCTAAAACATACCCAACTAAAGAATTAAAAATTAGACAGCTGATGGTGACAGTCACTGCAACCACGATACTGTTCCAATACCAACGTAAAAACTCGGTTTCCTGAAAAATATATTGATATCCTGACCAATCGATTTTCTTTGGTAAAAATGAAAAATTATAAAAATCAGAGATGCTTTTTAAAGAGGACAATATCATCCATATAAATGGAAATGCTACAATCATAACACCTGCTAAAAGAAAAATATGAATGAAAACAGCACCTATATCTCTCTTCTTTTTTTTCATTGAAACACCTCCTAATATTCATAACTCTTATTTAATATACGCAGTTGTATTAAGGTGACTAAAAGAATGATGATAAATAAAACAACTGTAATGGCAGATGCATATTCCATATTAAAATCAGTAAATGCATTTTTATACATATAAACAACGATACTTAATGTACTATTTAATGGACCACCTGCATTGGCTGCGCTTCCTCCTGTTAAATTTTGAATTTGTGTAAAGGATTGCAAAGATTGAATAACCCCCGTCACAGCTAAAAAAACAATAGTAGGATTCAATAATGGAAAGGTAATTTTCCAAAACATTTTCCATTTGCTTGCACCGTCGATTTGTGCAGCTTCATAAAAATGCTTTGGTACTGCTTCGAGTCCTGCCATAAAAATAAGCATACTAAATCCCATGGCCTGCCAAATCATCACCGCACTTACGGATAAAAGAGATTCGTTTGGATCACCGAGAAATCCTTGCGGAGGTATATGCAGCCAAGTCAATATTTGATTAAATACTCCAGTATTTTGGTCATACATTAATCTCCACACCCAACTTACTGCAACAATAGAAGTGATATATGGCAAAAAATAGATCATTCGGTAAAACCACCGAAAATGACGAACTCGTTG
>Ga0224733_1070_pt1 | contig 19963 bp, 13 predicted proteins | sample IA12soil_GW_FP2_FD_161642 | JGI IMG/M metagenome (GOLD analysis project Ga0224733, IMG submission 161642) | Enriched cells from agricultural soil in Iowa, United States - IA12soil_GW_FP2(-) | ecosystem: Environmental > Terrestrial > Soil > Agricultural land | place: USA: Iowa | collected 2017-05-08
GAGAAAGGCTTCTCGAAACCCAATAGCCCCGGGGGTAAGGGATACGAATAATGACAGGTTGGCTGTGGCAGTGTAAACCAAAACCTGCCCCAGGCCTATATGACCCGAAATCTCGTTAAGTTCAATAAAGTAGGCCAGGCCTGAAGATAAAGTTAGTCCCACCGCACCTGCTCCTATGAGCCAGAAGTTCTTATCTTTAAGGCGCATCGAACCAATAAAGGCACGGATGCGTTCTTTTTTTAACGCAAGCCGTAGTAGTAAGGGCGAGAGCAACGCTAGCGCAAGCGCAGTAATGATAATTGCCGGCCGCCATTCCGGTTTTTGCACCAGGCCCGCGATAATAACGATAATGAGATTAATAACCCCAAAAAACAGGTAAAAAACAAACGTGGCAAGAAGGAATTTTTTTATTTCGATCCCATACTTCTTTTTTAAATAGACGGCCCGAAAACCAGGGCCGCTTTGAAGAGGTCCAAAGAAATTAACGATGGACGAATACCCTGTCAGAAGGATATTATCAAGGATTGATGTCTTTCGCCGGACATAGGAAAGGGAGAAGTGCAGGATAATTCCGTTGGCAAGGATAGTGAGCGAATAGGCGATGGCTAAAAAGACGATAATAATGGGGTTCAACCCAAGTACGGTACTGATAATTTTTGGATGTGATGCACCATACCAAATAAATATGCCAAATGTCAGAACAATAATACCGACGACGAGCAACTGGCGAAAAAGCTTTGACTTTAAAAAGCCCATTATTTGTCTCGGTATTGGATTTCTTTGATCCGCTCTAGTTGGTCTTCAAGCAAGATTCGATTGGTACGGAGCAGGTCGGAAATAACCACGAGGGCAAACGACAAAAGCGCGGCAACGAGCATTGCTGTACCAAAAATAAGCGACTGGATATGGCTTCCGCTGTCTTTAATAATAACCAGCACCGCAAACCGGATAAATGGAACAAGGCCGGCAATAAGAAAGATTGTTCCGATCGTTACGAATACGACATAGGGCCGGAACATAATATAACTGCGCATAATTGCCTGGCCCGATTTCATCATGTGCTGGCCAATGTTTTTAAAGAGGCGCGACTCGCGGGTCTTTTTATTAGTGGTCACGGGAACGCTAACAATCTTCAGGCGTTTGTTACCCGCCTGGATAATAGTTTCCATGCAATAGCTAAACTGCGTGACAACGTTTAGCTTGTACAGAGAACCTCGTGAGTAGGCCCGAAAACCGCTTGCTGCGTCGGGGAGATCCGTTCCGCCGGCTTTATTGACGACCCAGCTGCCAAACCGCTGCATGGCCTTTTTGAACGGTGAGAAGTGCGCGATTTTACTGGTTTGGCGGTCGGCGATAACAATGTCGGCCTCGTGTGCGATGATGGGCTGAACAAGATCGGCGATACGTTCCTGAGGGTACTGGTTATCGCCGTCGGTATTAACGACAATATCGGCGCCGTGCTTAAGTGCGTAGTCGATCCCGTCACGGAACGAGCGGGCAAGACCCATATTGCGGGTATGTTTAACAAAATGCGTCACACCGTGTTTTTTAGCAATTTCGATTGTTTTGTCGGTCGAACCGTCATCGATAATGAGGATTTCGATGCTGTCGACATTCTTTATTTTCTTAGGGATAGACTTTAAAACCAGGGGCAGCGTAGCCTCTTCATTCAGGCAGGGGACTTGGACAAAAACTTTCATATTCTAAGTATAGCAGTTTTAGCGCCCAACACCGATGTAGCGGAGGCCGGCCTTGGTGACATGCGGAATACTGAAGCTGTTGACGGCATCAACAAATAGGTTGCCGCTCATGTGCTTTTTATAGTCGGCGAGGTCATAGCCGATAAGTTCAGGCCAGTCAGTGGCAACAATAACTGCTTCTACTCCATTAAGCGCCTGTTCGATCGAGTCGGTGAGCTGTACTGATCCGTGCAGTTCTTCAGAGGCCTCACCCGCTGCCTGGGGGTCGTACGCCGTGGTAATGGCACCGGATTTGTTAAGAACGTTGGCAATAAGAATGCCTGGTGAACGGCGTACATCACTCGTACCTGCCTTAAAGGCAAGGCCGAGAACGGCTATCTTTTTATCTGCCAGATCCCCGTCAAGAGCGTCGCGCAGTTTTTCGACAATGTAGCCGGCCATCGATGAGTTGACTTCTTGTGCAGCCGTCATGATCTCAAGATCGACACCATGTTCCAGGCCGCTCATAATAAGCCCGCTGACATCCTTAGGGAAGCAGCCGCCGCCGTAGCCCCGGCCAGCATTAAGAAACGCACGGCCAATGCGGGCATCGGCACCGACAGCATCCATTACTTCAACCACATCGGCATCAACCTGATCGGCAAGTTTAGCAATAGAGTTGGCGAAGGATATTTTTAGTGCCAAAAAGGCGTTTGAGGTTACTTTAATAAGTTCGGCGCTATTAAGGTTGGCTGCGATATACCTGCCATTTACCTCTTTGAGGTCTATCTTGGCGATAGCGGCGATTTCGTGTTTGCAGGTTTCAAGCTGGCGGTAAATATGGAGCGTGCGCTCTACTGCGGCTTTGTGGCGGCCACCAACCACGACACGGTCAAAACAAAGCGTGTCGAAAAGAGCAGTGCCTTCACGGAGGAATTCGGGGTTCGAGGCGTAATCTATTTTTTTGCCGAGATCTTTAAATAGCTCTTCTATTCGGTTACCGGTGCCAACAGGAACGGTGCTTTTTTGGATGTAGATTGCTCCGTCGGAGAGGTATTTGGCAGCCTCTTTGGCGGCCGAGAAAACGTAGGCAAGATTAGAGCTTCCATCCGGGTTATCCGGGGTGCCAACGCACGAAAAGACGACACGGCTGTTGGGGACGCTTTCCTCGTACGAGTTAGTCGGAATCAGCGTTCCTTTTTTAATGGCGGTGGCTATAACGGGGTCTAGCCCTTCTTCAAAAAAGAAAGAGCGGCCCTGCTTAATTACATCTAATCGTTTTGGGTTTGGCTCGACAACGTACACGGTATAACCGGCGTGCGCCAGCAGCGCAGCGGTCGTGAGTCCAACGTATCCGGCCCCGAGGACGGTAATGGTAGAATCTTTTTGCATGCATTTCATTATACAGCAAAGTACCAGGGTAGTGCATGAGAGGTTGTATGGGGTTGTGTTTTTGACCGCGCTATTCACAACACTTTCCGCTATAATGGGTACATGATTACAGTAATTATCGCTGGCGGATCAGGCACGCGTCTGTGGCCACTTTCAACACCAGAATTCCCAAAACACTTACTTAAACTAACGGGAGACCGCTCGCTCATACAGATGGCGTATGACCGCGCGAAACGCCTTGGCGACACCGTCTATATCGTTACCGAGGCCAGCCACTCCGACCATGTCCGTGAACAACTTTCCGAGCTTCCTAACGAGGCTTTTTTAATTGAACCGGGCCGCCGCGGTACCGGACACGCTATCGTATACGCGCTAGATGTCATTAATCGCCGTCATGGTAAGGACGAGCCAATCGCGTTTATTCACGCCGATCACCATATCCGCGATAAAGACGGCTTTGCCCGTTCGTTCCGTGTTGCCGCGGAAGCTTCGGTGGCCGAAAACGCTATTACGCTTATTGGTATCGAGCCAACGTATCCTGCAACAGTGTTCGGATATATCGAACGCGACGGGACGATCGACGAAGATGGCGGCGTCTACAAGGTTGAGTCGTTCAAGGAGAAGCCTGAGTACGAAGTCGCTCGCGAGTATATGGACTCGGGCCGCTACCTCTGGAACTGTGGGTACTTCGTTGGCACGGCTGCAACCTTCTTAAACCAAATGGAACAGTACGCGCCGGATCTCATGGCGAGTTACACCACGCTGACGGGCGCGGGCGAGCCAGGTAGTGATCAGTACAACCAAGCGTATCTTTCGCTCGATAACCAAGTGATCGATACCGCGCTTATTGAAAAAGCCAAAAGTCTTGCAGTGGTTTCGGCCAGCTTTGACTGGATGGATGTTGGGTCATTCCGCGACCTACACGATGTTGTCCCGCAGGATGAGCAGGGAAACTACACCCACGGTGAAAACATCTTCCCGATTGATGTGGAAAGTGTCTATGTCCGCAACGAAGAAGCCAAGCCGGTTGCCGTTATTGGCCTTGATAATATTGTGGTTGTAAATACGCCGGATGGCGTGCTTGTAACGCGCAAGGATATTAGTCAGCGTGCCGGCGAAGTTGCCAAGGAGCTTTTAAAGCGCCAAGGCTAGCTCTCGTATCCGGTTGGATTTTGGGATTGCCAGCGCCACGTATCGGCGCTGGCGTCTTTTATGGTCTTTTCGGTTTGCCAGCCTAACAGCCGTTTTGCTTTTGAGGCATTGGCGTAATATTCTGGCAGGTCACCAGCCCGCCGGGATACGACACGGTAGGGAATTTTTTGTCCCGAGGCTTCTTCAAACGCATGTATCAACTCAAGAACAGAAACGCCCTTGCCGGTTCCAAGGTTGACAGCGGTCATGCCTGGCACGGCGTAGGCAAGAGCGGCAACGTGGCCTTTTGCGAGGTCGGTAACATGAATGTAGTCGCGAACGCCCGTTCCGTCGATCGTGTCGTAATCGTTGCCAAACACCCGCAGTTCTTTAAGCTGTCCGGTAGCAACCTGGGCGATGTAGGGCATAAGGTTATTTGGAATACCTTCGGGGTGCTCGCCAATGAGACCGCTCGGGTGGGCGCCAATAGGATTAAAGTAACGCAGGGAGATAAACGTATTCTGGCCATTTGCGGCAGCGGTATCGCTTATGATCTGCTCGATCATGTATTTGGTTTGGCCATACGGGTTGGTAATTCCCTGGCCAGCCGGATATTCCTCGGAATAAGGAATAGGAGCGGAGCCATATACTGTCGCGGATGAGCTAAAGATGAGTTTATGGACACCGTGCTTTTCCATTACCTCCAGGAGTGTAAGGCTTGCGTCGATGTTGGTGCGGTAGTAAACCAAGGGGTGCTTAACTGATTCGCCGACGGCCTTAAGGCCTGCAAAGTGAATGACTGCATCGAAGTGGTTTGCCTGAAAGAGGGTATCTAGTTTTGTTTTGTCCTGCACATCAAAAACGTAAAGCGGGATGGTAGTGCCTGTGATTTTTTCTACCCGGCGGATTGCCTCGCGGCTGCTATTGGATAAATTATCAACAACGACAACGTCGTATTTATTCGCGATAAGTTCGATAAGCGTGTGGCTGCCGATGTAGCCGGCGCCGCCGGTAACAAGTATGTTCATCATACTAACAATAGCATAGTCATAAGCACAACACTCCTTAAAGAAGGCTGAGCTAGGTGGTATAATAAGTGAAGTGAAGAATAGGGTAGAAAATGCGGTATCTGGCAAGACGAACCGTTTCATGGAGCTAGAGGGGTTGCGAGGTCTCGCTGCTTTAGTTGTTTTTCTATTCCATTTTCTAGTACTTTTTTACCCCGTGATGTATTACGGTGCCGGGGTATTCGCACCGATTCAGCATCTCAGATTTGAAGATAATATCCACGGAACTCCTCTTGAGGGCTTTTTGTCTGGTACTTTCTCGGTTGCTGTATTCTTCGTACTGAGCGGATTTGTTCTTTCTGTAGGTTTTTTTAGCACAAAAAATGCAGAAATTGTAAAAAAGTTGGCAGCCAAACGATATCTGCGGCTAATGTTGCCCGCGCTCGCTTCTGTTCTCATTGCCCTGGTCTTTATAAGTCTGAATCTCTCGAGCAACAAAGAAGCCCATGAGATAACGCAGTCAGTCGCTCTTCGTACCGTGTGGTCACCACACCCTGGTTTTTTTGAGGCGCTTTACGAAGGTAGCATAGGAGTTTTCGTACATGGACCGGTGAACAATTACAATTCTGTCCTTTGGACGATGCAATATGAATTCTCGGGCTCTTTTATAATATTCGGTCTAGCGCTGCTTTTCGGACAGTCCAAGTGGAGATGGGTAGTGTATCTTGCGGCTGCAATAGGTTTCCAGGGATCCTGGTACCTTGGATTTATTCTTGGTATGGTCATTGCAGACTTGTACGTCCATCGTCTATCGCTCATGCAAAAAATTCGCCAGCCCTTCTATATGGGAATATTAGCTCTCGGTATATGCTTAGGGGCCTTCCCGACATCTTCAAAAATAGGAGAGACAATATACGGCCACGTCATGCTTCCTTGGCTTTCTCAGGCGCAGAACCAGAGCGTATATACCACGCTAGGAGCGGTGTGTATCGTACTTGCCGCGCTAGGGTTGGTAGGATTCAAGAGGTTTTTGTCGGGTAGGATGATGAGTCAGCTAGGTAAATATACGTACTCGCTCTACTTGGTGCATCAGCCTTTAATATATACGGTTGGCACGGGACTTTTCATGCTCTTTATTTCACGTTTTGGCTACAATAAGTCAGTGGCTCTAGCGTTCGTTTTGACTATCCCGGTAGTCGTGGCGGCCACATTATTATTCCACAAGTATATAGAGCAACCCTCCATGAGGGTCGCTGCATATAGTGAAGAGGTCTTTTCCGGAAAAAAAGAACTCTCATTAAAACGGGAATATAAAAAAATAACTCGACGCGCGCTTGCAGCAATAAGACGACGAGTTCGTCCTCTGGAAAACATCCAAGACCCTGAAGTAGAATAGAAGTTATGCCACGAAGAAAATTATCTGAATATCGCTCGAAAAAATTAGTAAACGACATCCTTGGTCTTAAATATGAAGGGTGGAGTGTTGCTTCGCCCGAAGAAACAACCAAGGTCGGAGGTTATGACAGCTATGTTGTAAAGGTAGACCAAGCAGTAAAGGGTAGGTTTAAAAAAGGGCTTGTTCTTTTAGATGTTGCGCAATCCGATTTACGGAATGCTGTTACGGAATTACAAAACAAAGGGTATTCATCGTTTTTGATCGAGCCGTATGTTACGCACGAGCAGACCGAGGAACGCTACCTTGCCATGACACATGACCGTAGCGGCTATCATTTGCTGTGCAGCAACAAAGGCGGCGTAAACATTGAGCAGAATGCAAAAAGTATTGAAAAATACTTTATTAGTGATGATCTTGATTGGGAGGCTGTGGTTGAAAAAACGGGCATACCCCACTCGTCGCTGCAAAAGTTAGTGCAGCTGTTTAAAGATAATTTTTTTGTATTTTTAGAGATTAACCCGTACGTTGTTACCGCTAAGGGTATGAATATTCTGGACTGCGCTATTGAGGTGGATGATGCGGCTATGTACTTTGTAGACGGCTGGAACGAGGAGGATATCCGCCATCCAAGCATGAACGCAAAACGAGAGGAGGAGGAAGAGGTAAAGCGGCTCGACGCTAACTCTCCTGCCTCGTTTAACCTTAGCGTACTTAACCCCGACGGTTCGGTCTTTTTACTGCTTTCGGGCGGCGGCGCGAGCGTGGTCATTGCCGATGAGGTCCACAACCTGGGGCTAGGCAAAGAGCTGGCTAACTACGGCGAATACAGCGGCAATCCAAATACCGAGGAAACGTTTATATATACTAGCCAGGTACTGAAGCTGATGCTGGCCTCAAAGGCAAAAAACAAGGTTTTGTTTGTGGGTGGCGCGGTTGCTAACTTTACTGATATTGCTAATACGTTTGCGGGAATTATCCAGGCACTCGACGTTTACGGTAATGATCTTAAAAAACAGGGTATCAAGATTTATGTGCGGCGCGGCGGGCCGCGGCAGGAAATTGGATTGGCGAAAATAGAGGCAGCGTTAAAAAAGCATGGCTTATTTGGTGGTGTTTACAACCCTAAAACCAGTATTCCCGAGGCACTCCACACGGCTTTGAAAGGACTTAAATAAAATGAGCATTGCAGATCTGCGCACACAGGATATGAAAGTACTGTGCCTCGGTTCGCATCCAGGAATCATTCAGTCGATTTTAGACTACGACTTTTTAGTAAAAAAACAGCAGCCGAGCATTATGGCGATTGTCGCGGGCGGCCGCAAACAGGAACGATATTTTTGGGGCGAGAGCGAAGTCATTATTCCGGTCGTTCCTAAAATCTCGGCGCTTTCCCAGGACGTACGCGGGCGCGTCAGCGCTGTTTTGAACGTGCAATCGGCCCGCCGGGTGCTTACCTCGACGAAAGAGGCCTTTGAATTACTCCCAAATATTAAGCTGGCGGCGGTTTTTGCCGAACAAACCCCCGAAGTTCATTCGATTGAACTCGCTAGGCTTGCAAGAGAGCGCGGTATTTTGGCCATTGGTCCGTCATCGGTTGGGCTTCTTCTCCCTGGTTTTGCGAAGCTCGGTGCTATAGGCGGGACGCAGCATCTGCAGCTTTCCGAGGCAAAGATTTTAAACGGCGGTGATACGGCGGTCGTCTCGACGTCTGGCGGTATTGTTAACGAGCTCATCCACACCGTTACGGGGGCGGGGCTTGGAGTATCGTTTGCCCTGGCTGTTGGTGGCGATCGCTTCCCTATGACGACGCCTGCTGAGGCGATGCTGCTTGCGGAGGTAGACACCGAAACCAAGCGGATCGTCTTTTTTGGCGAGCTTGGCGGTACCGACGAATACGAAATTGCAAAGCTGATTGACGACAAGAAGCTGACGAAAGAGATTATTGTCTACATTGCCGGCACGGTAGCCGAATTATTTGAGACACCGCCGCAATTTGGCCACGCCAAGGCGTTGGCTGAAACACACGACGAATCGGCGAGCGCTAAAAAAGAGGCATTGAAGAAAAGCGGCGTGGTGGTCTGTGAAACTTTTGCCGATATTGCTAAAGAGCTGAAAGCCCGTGTAAAAAACGAACGTAGTGTTACCCAAGCTACCATCGGCGAGCGTAAAAAGAGTCTTATAGTAAGCCACATATCCGGCGATGTAAACGGAGATGTTCATATTCTTGGTAAAGAACTCCTCAAGGCAGTTGAAGAAAACTCGGTTGCCTCAATGACGCTATCGATGCTTCTAGGAAAGCCAGTTACTTCAAAAAAGGCCATCGACTTTACTGACTACGTTATGAAGCTTTTAGTCGATCATGGTCCGTATGTTTCGGGCGCGGTAAATACGATTGTTGCCGCACGGGCAGGTAAAGACCTAGTTTCGAGTTTGGCGTCCGGCCTGCTCACTATTGGGCCGCGCTTTGGCGGTGCTATTAACGAGGCAAGCGGGAACTGGCTCCAAGGCGCATCGGGCGGTCGGACTCCGCGCGAGTTTGTTGAAAAATACGGTGGGATTATTCCGGGCATCGGCCACAAAAAATACCGTATTGACCTGCCCGACCCGCGCGTAAAAGCGCTGATGGAGTTTGCGGGTAATGCCAACGGTGACACGTACGTCAGCTTTGCAAAAGGTGTTGAAAAGGTGACGACATCAAAAAAAGGCAACCTCATTTTGAACGTCGATGGCGCTATTGCTGCTATTTTGCTGGACATTTTGGAGTCTGAAATGGGGTATAGCCAAGCGGAACTAAAAGAGCTGGTGGAGATAGAGTTCTTTAACGCTCTTTTTGTGCTTTCGCGCTCGGTTGGCTTTACGGCGCACTACCTGGACCAGCGCCGGCACGACGAAGGTCTGCTGCGGCTGTCGCCGAACGAGATTCGGTATTTGGGAGAGTAATTGGATAAGCTAATAGGAGGTACGTATGTGCGGAATTAGCGGATATATTGGTGATCGTAACGCGCAAAAGCTGCTTGTTGGCGGGTTGCGGCGGATGGAGTATCGGGGATATGATTCGGCTGGAATGATCACCTTAAATGGCAAGGGTGTCCCAACGCTGCTGCGTGCCAAAGGAAAAGTAAGCGAGCTTGCCGGTGAAATATCCGGCAGTGAGACCAGTGACACAGTAGGCATTGCGCATACCCGCTGGGCGACGCACGGTGAGCCTTCGAAGATGAACGCGCACCCGCATAAAGCCGGTGATATTTATTTGGTGCATAACGGCATTATCGAGAACTATAAAGATCTAAAAAGCGAGTTATCAAACCATACATTTGCTAGCCAAACAGACAGCGAAGTACTGGCGGCACTGATAGATTCGTGGTATACCAAAGACACAAAGCTAGAGGAGGCTGTAGCAAAGGCACTTAAGCGGGTAGTGGGGACCTACGGCATAGCTGTAGTGTCGGTTCGCGAGCCGGAAAAGATTGTCGTAGCAAGAGCCGGGAGCCCCCTTATTATAGGTATGGGCGACAACGAGACGCTGATTGCTAGCGATGCTGCCGCGCTGGTGGGTTATACGTCGCAGGCGATTTATTTGAACGACGGCGAAATGGCGGTCTGCACGCGTGAAGGTGTTGATTTGCAAGACTTAAACGCGACGCATCTGCCGCAAAAAGTAGAGGCGATCGAGGCAGACCTGCAATCTATCCAAAAACATGGCTACGATCATTTTTTGCTAAAAGAGATCATGGAACAGCCGACTACGCTTGGCTCTACGCTTAATGGCCGCGTTATTGCTGAAGAAAACAGAGTGCAGCTAGGTGGCCTTAATATGACCCCTGATGAACTGCGGGCAATAAAGCACATTACTGTTGTTGGCTGTGGAACGGCGTATTATGCGGGGCTGCTCGCCTCGTACTACCTTGAACAACTTATTGATGGCCTGACAGTAGACGTGGCGATTGCCAGCGAACTTCGTTACCGGTCGTTCCATATGCCCGAAGGCAGCGTGGCGCTTATTGTTTCGCAGTCGGGCGAAACGGCGGATACACTGGCATGTCTTCGCGAGATCAAACGCCGCGGCGTAAAAACGCTCGGCATTGTTAATGCAGTTGGCTCAACAATTGCCCGTGAGGTTGATGGCGGCGTGTATGTGCATGCCGGGCCCGAGATATCAGTAGCCAGCACTAAAGCATTTACCTCACAGGTCGCGGCTATGACGATGTTTGCTGTTCAGGTTGCGCAGGCAAAGGGTGCAGGCACCCAAAAGACATCGGGGTATATTGAAGAACTCTCCCGGCTCCCATTGGAAATAGGGTCAGTACTCAAAGAGCATTCCAAAGAGATTGCGGCGCTTGCTAAAACGTATGCCGGCTATGACCACGCATTATTTTTAGGGCGCGATACTCTGTTTCCTACAGCGCTCGAAGGCGCCTTGAAGCTAAAAGAAATCTCATACATCCAGGCGGAGGGCTATGCGGCGGGTGAGTTAAAGCACGGACCTATTGCGCTGATTGATGACAGCTTTTTTGAAGTGATGCTACTGCTCGATGGCTGGCTGTTTGATAAATCCGCCAGCAACCTTGCCGAGATAAATGCCCGGGGCGGCCATGTCATTGCCATTACAAATAGTAAAAAACAAATCGATGCCGAGGTGGTTGTGCGCGTAAAAACCAGCGCTTATTTGCTGGCGCCGCTTGTCCTTAATACGCTGCAGCAACTTTTTGCCTACCATGTGGCTGTCGCGCGCGGCAACGACGTTGACCAACCGCGTAACCTCGCCAAAAGCGTTACCGTTGAATAGTATTGCTTACGCCTGATAAAACCCTTACAATTTTAGGTAACAGAAAGAGGGTAGAAAATGGCCGAAGATAAAAAAGAAACGCTGGACGACATTGATTTGGAGGCCGAGAACATAGACGAGCCGCAGGACGCGCAAACTCCAGAGCAGACTGTCGAAAAACCGATGGAGATCAAAAAAACGTCTAAGCTCAAGCGATTTTTATCTACCCGAAAAGGTAAAGTCATAACTGTGCTTATTTTTGTGGCAATTATTGTGGCTGCACTATTTGCCGTTCCTACAACCAGGTATGCTATTGCGGGCACGATTATAAAAAAGAACGTTCACATTACCGTTACCGACTCTGTTACTAAAAAGCCAATTAGCGACGCCGTTGTAGAACTGGGCGACCAAAGCGTAAAGACCTCGGCTTCTGGCGGGGCGGACATTACAAATGTTCCTGTTGGCGAATACACTATAAGTATTGCAAAAAAATATTACAAAAATACGTCGTCGGCTTACGTTGTGCCTATTCTTAGTAGTCCTAAGGAAGTGTCAACCGACCTTCAGGCGACAGGACGGCAGGTTGAGGTGCACGTGACCAACCTCGTTTCAAAGGCGGCGCTTGCCAAAGCCTCCATTGTCGTGGGCGGCACGTCGGCGATAACCGACGATAAAGGCATGGCGGTTGTCGTGCTTCCGGCGGACAAACCTTCACTTATGGCGACCGTTAGCCTGACTGGCTACGACGACAAAAAAGTAAATGTCATTGTAACCGAGCAAACAGGCAAAAATAACATAGCCTTAACACCCGAAGGCAAGCTATTTTACCTCAGCAACCAAACTGGCACTATTAACGTCATGAAATCGGATCTGGACGGCAGTAACGCTGCGGTTGTCGTAAAAGGAACAGGGAACGAAGAGCGAGGTTCTACTTCTCTCCTTGCAGCAAGGGATTGGCGATATGTAGCACTCTCGGCTCGCCGGGATACTAACCAAAAAGGACAACTCTATTTGGTTGATACGAGGTCGGGCGAGTTGAAGACTATTGATCAAGGAGACGCGAGTTTTGCATTGGTAGGCTGGTCGGACCATAACTTTATTTATAAAGTGTTCCGAAACAACAAAGAATATTGGGATGCTGGACGTGAAGCGCTCAAAAGCTACAATGCTGATACTGGCAAACTAACAACAATTGACCAGGCAGCCGGCGAAGGTTCTAACGAGGAAAATTATCGGTACGAGTATTTTGGCACACCATATATACTTGAGGGAAAAATCGTCTACTCAAAAACTTGGACCTCCGGCAATTGGTATCTCATTGAGCAGATAGGCAAGAAAAGCGCGATCGTTTCCGTAAATCCCGACGGGAGCGACATGAAGCGGGTTAAGGAGTTTTCTCCAAAGCATGTTATTTCTATTGAGCAGCGGCTTTACGAACCTCAGGAAGTCTCGTTTAGGGTAACAATAGACAACGGCACCACGAGCTTTTATCGGTACGAAGGCGGAACCGTAGATGGAGTCTCTAATACCGATGAAAAGTTCTATGATTTTTATCCCACCTACCTTATCTCGCCAAGCGGCAACAAAACATTCTGGTATGAGTACCGAGATGGGAAAAATACGCTGTTTGTGGGGGATAAAAACGGAGAAAACGGTACCATGATCACCAGCCTCTCCGACTACTCAACCTACGGTTGGTTTAGCGATGATTATCTGCTGCTTTCAAAGGGTGGGAGCGAACTCTATATTGTTCCTGCAAATAAGGCCTTTTCTGCTGATAACCAGCCTCTTAAAATTACCAACTACCTTAAGCCCGGCATTAACTACCCGGGGTATGGGTACGGGTACGGTGGAATTTAAAAAGTTAATTATTTCACATTAACACCTTGATTTAAAAGTTGTTTATGCGTATACTCGCGTAAAGCGTTCATCTCAACAAGCCAGTTGATGAGTTAACCGGGACTTCCGGCGCTTTGTTCCTGTCTCATTTTAGGGAAAGGACTGATCGTGAAACGATCATCCAACTGGAGCGTGGCAACACGTCTCCGTGCCCTCCTCCTCACCCTGGGCCTCGTGCTCGTGGGTGTCGTGGGAGTGGCGAGTCCGGCAAGTGCCTACGCCATGACATGCGGCAGTTACGGCTCAACGCCGAGCTTCTCGTGTGTCAGCTTCTCCGGCTTCAGTGGTCAACAGCCCTGGGGTTACCCGGTCGACACCAACGGACACAACTGCACCAACTACGTGTCGTATCGGCTGTGGCAGGACGGGGTTCCGAATCCCGGCAACCTGGGCAATGCTCTGGACTGGGACGACAATGCTGTCGCGTACGGCCTCACGGTCAACGGCACGCCCGCCGCGGGTTCCGTCGCCGTCTGGGAAGCGTACTCCGGTCCGGCCCTCGAGTCGGGTCACGTCGCCTACGTCGACAAGGTGACCAGCACCTACATCGACATCAGCGAGGACAACTACGGCGGCACGTCGATGAAGAAGCGGTTCTATGTCGGACAGTCCGACTGGCCGGACCACTTCATCCACTTCGTGGGTGAACCGGCGAACAACGGTGAAGGCCAACTCCTGTGGAAGCTCCGCAACCACAAGAGTGCCGGCGCTGCCGACGCGAGCTTCTACTACGGGCCCGACACCGGAACCCCGGTCGTCGGCGACTGGGACGCGAATGGCTCCGAGAGTATCGGGGTCGTTCGTGACAACGGAGCCGGCAACCTGTACTGGCAGCTCCGCTACAGTAACACTGGGGGCTCGCCTTCGGTGACCGCCACGTACGGCGCCTCGACCGATGCGCCCATCGTGGGCAACTGGGACGGGGTCGGCACGACCACTGTCGGTATCGTCCGAGATGACGGCAGCGGCCAGTTGATGTGGAAGCTGAGCAACAACAACAGCACCACCGCAACGACGTTCTACTACGGCGCTTCGACCGACACCCCGGTCGTCGGCGACTGGGACGGCAACGGCACCACGACCATCGGCATCGTCCGTAAGGACGCGGCCAGTGGTCAGCTGCTGTGGAAGCTCCGCAACAGCAACAGCGCCGGGACGGCCGATGTCTCGTTCTACTACGGCGCACTCACGGCCAAGCCTGTTCCGGGCGACTGGGACGGCAACGGCACGGTGACCGCCGGTACGGTGCGAAGCGATGACGGCAGCGGCCAGCTCTACTGGCAGCTCCGCGACAGCAACAGCGCCGGGACGCCCGGGTACGAGTTCTACTACGGCGCCTCGACCGATACACCGGTCGCAGGAAGCTGGGGTGGCGCAGGTGCCATGAATGTCGGCATCGCCCGAGGCTGACAGCAACAACGACGCTGATCCGTCGGCCCCGTGAATGAACGGGGCGAAGCAGATCAACCAGGGGGTGCGGCCGCTCGCGTGAGCGAACGCGGCCGCACCTTCCTGGCGAAGAAACTGAAATTATATTTGACTTGTTTTTGCGAGTGTCATACAATCGCATTTGTATGTAGAGGCGGATGCTATAGGTATGCCTCTGGAGGTGGGATGAAAACAAAAAAACCAGGTGAAAAACCGAGATCTTCTTTACAAAAAATAAGGATATTCTTTGCGATATCTTTTACGCTAGTAGCCGTCTATCTGCTTTACGGCTATTTTAATTTTTGGCAGTTTGGGGCTAAATCGGCTGAACTGCCCGGTATGCGTCTCTATTCAGTACAGGAGTCTAACTACACCCATGCCTTTAGCTGGTATGCTAGCTACCCGAAAATTAACGATGAGGTGTTTGACAGGGCTGTATCTAAAATTGCCAACGACGCTAAAGGGGCTTTTTTGGCTAAGGTTAATTTTGATGCGCCGACAAAACAGCCGCACAATGACCTGAATATTTCGTATGTTGTTGATAAATCTACAGAATCTTTACTCGCGGTCAACATCATTGTTCGCCAAGTATTGGACCATGCTAATAAAGAATATGCAAAAAAGGTGTCGTTTGACACTGCAACTCGGCGGGCGGTAGTGTCGGATAATGTATTGCATGAAATACCTGATACATCCGTTAAGGTTGAAAAAGCCAGCGTACCCGAAGCAGCGTCTGACATCGACTGTAAAAATCAAAAATGTATCGCGCTGACGTTCGACGGCGGGCCTACCTATATAACCCCGCAAGTGCTGGATACGTTAAAAGCAGCAAAAGCAAAAGCAACTTTTTTTGAGCTAGGGTCGCAGGCTCGCCTGTACCCAAGTATTGCAAAACGGACGGTAGCTGAGGGCCATGTGGTAGGAAACGGGACATCTACTTATCGTAATTTACTCACGCTTTCGCCGTCTGAAATTGCAGGTGAGTTGAGTAAGGGGTCGGATGCTATCGCAGCGGTCTCCGGCGTAAGGCCGGGAATAGCCAGGGCGCCCTACGGGGCTATAACATCCGATATTGCAAAGCAGGCAGGCATGCCATTTATTGGCTGGAGCATTACCAGTGGTGATATGCAGGGCGAGCGGGCGGAGGCTATCTATAACGCGGTCATGTCGCAGGCAATGCCGGGTGTGATTGTTGAAAGTCACGATATCCGCCAGGAAACAGCAGATGCATACAGGCGGATCATTCCGGATTTGATCGCCAAAGACTACAAACTGGTAACCGTTCCGCAGCTGTTAGGGTTTAGCGGTGATACGAAACCAGAGATCTACGGTAGCAATTAACGGTTTTGCGGCGCGTTATCAAGAACGACTTTACGTATTTTTGTAATAAAAAGGCCTTTTTCAAACCGCTTGGCTTTTCGGCGTAGCGTTCCTGGTAAAAAGGTGGTTTGTTCGGCTTTTTTAATAGCCCCAACCACGGCATCAACCGTTTGTTCGTGAAAGAGAATACCGCTTTCGCCGTCTTGTACAATATCGAGCGCACCAGCCTTGCCGTAGGTGATAACGGGCGCACCAGCAGCAAGTGCTTCCACCTGAACAATGCCAAAATCTTCTTCGGCAGCATATATCCAGCCCTTTGCACCGTTAAGGGCTTTTTCAAGTTTAGCGTCCGAGGCATCGCCGAATCTGTCAGTGTAAAACGATATGGTCGGGCCGGCAATATCTACGAGGTGGTCGTGCGCCGGACCGTTGCCAAAAACCTTAAGGGGCAGGCCAAGCTTTGTGCAGGCAGCAACGACAAGATCATAGCGCTTGTAAGGAAGTTGACGTCCCATTGTCATGTAGTAGTTGCCGCGTTCGCGGGACGGCTCGAACCGGTTAACATCAACGGGAGGATGAATAACAGTAGATGGCTTGTTATAGTATTTTTTAATCCGCTTTTGGGTTTCGGTAGAATTGGCAATAAAGATGTCGACGTTTTGTGATGCTTCGTAATCGAGTTTTCTTTGGCGGGGAACAAGCAAGGGGATGAGCAGGCGGATAACCGGATCCAGTTTGCCAAAGCCCGGGTGTTTCCGGTATTCGTTGTAGTGGCTCCAGTAATAGCGGGCTGGAGTGTGACAGTACGAAATAATAACCTGGCCAGGCCTGGTTTTGCGTACCTGGTTAGCGTTAAGGTACGAACTGGTGATGATAATATCAAATTCGCTGAGGTCAAGATCGCGGAATGCTTTTACCTGCAAGGTAGGAAACAGCTTGTACATTTTGCGGATTTTTTTTGGAATCTTTTGCAGCCATGTGGTGCGGACATCCAAATTTTTAAATTCGGGGAGTACTCTGTCTTCGTCGTAGATTGCCGTGTAGATTGGAGCTTGCGGAAACGCCTCGTGCAATTCGTACACCACCCGTTCGGCACCGCCCATAACGGTAAGAAACTCACAGACGATAGCAATTTTTGGTTGCTTATCGGTCATGGCTCGCCTTGGCCTGTGGTACACCCCGTCGCCGAAGAAGTGCGCCAGGTGTTTTAAGCAGTATTTTGAGGTCCAGCCAGAAGCTCCAGTTTTGTGCGTAGTAGAGTTCAAGTTCAACCCGCTGTTCGAACGAAAGGTCATTCCGGCCCGATACCTGCCAGAGGCCCGTAACGCCCGATTGGACACTTAGCAGCAGCGAACCACGGTCTTTGTACCGCGGAAGCTCCACCGGTTCAATAGGGCGGGGGCCGACAAGGCTCAACTCGCCCCTAAGTACGTTAAAAAGCTGAGGGAGTTCGTCGAGCGACGTGCGCCGTAGAAAGTGACCAAACGGTGTAATCCGGGGGTCGGGACAGCTAAGAATTTTGCGAGTTTTTTCGTACTCGGCTGCAAGGTCGGGCCGACCCATATCTTTAAAATCCTGCACGGCATCTTTAGAGCCAAATTCGGGTCGCATACTGCGGAACTTGAGCATGCCAAACGGCTGCGAGTAACGAGTAAGGCGTTTGGCCGCGTAAAAAACCGGACCCGGGTTAAGTATTTTTTGCAGAATAATAAGCAAAAGGAAAAGGGGTGAGAGAATAGTAACAATAAGAACGGTGGCAATAAGGTCGAACAGGCGTTTTACGATACCGCCCCAGCCGATAAGCGGCGTCTGGCTGACGGAGATCATAGGGTAGCCAAGAAAGATATCAACAGTGTTTTTACCGGTATAGAACTCGGGTTCGCCAGGAATAAAATTATAGCTGATATGGTTGAGCTGGGCGGCGCCCAAAATCCGCTGGTTCCTGTCGGTAGAGTCGTATAGGTCGGTTTGGATAATGGTTGTGATCCGCAGCTCTTTGATTTTTTTAAGTGCTGCATCAATCGAACTGAAGTGGTTAACCTCCAGGCCGGGCGGAATAACTTTTTTAGGCCCTGCAATGGCAACGATTTTGTAACCGCTATGGTAAGTGTCGGAGAGGTTGTCGGCGATATCACGCGTAGCGGCAGAATCACCGATAATAAGGACGCGGCTTGTTCCCCAGTTGCGGTAAAATAGCCAGCTGCGGATAAGTCGGAGCACTTCGCGTTCAAAAAGCACTAAAAAGAACGATGCACCAAAGCCGTAGGCCGCAACCAGCCGGGCGGGAAAGATATGTTTGCCGGTGACATATTCCCAGCCAATAATAAGCAGGATACCGATAAACGTTCCGATGGCGATTTTACCCCATTCTACGAGGCGGCGGTTGTAGATATTTGCCTGGTAGAGTCCAAGTGCGACAAAGATTAAAATCCAGAACGGCGCAATAAAGAGAAATGTTCTAAAATATTCTACCGCATACACTTGTGACACAAGGGGCCGCTGGTCGTAATGGACGCGTACTATATAGGCCAAACTAAACGCTATGATCAGCACGAGGAAATCGGCAACCATAAGGATGAGGCTATAGAATTTAGTGTTTTTCGACGGCATCTATGGCTGTTATTATACCATTTTTCGGTTACACTAAAGATAATGAAGCCAACTCGCACCGAGAAAGTCTATATTACCCTTCTCATGATTGTATTTGGAGGAATCGTGCTGCACGCGCCGCTTAGTGTGGGGCTTGGCGTCGTGTTTCCCGACTATAGCCTGCTGATCAAGTCGTGGAAAGAAATTATTATGGCACTGGCGTTTCCTGTTGCACTGCTGATTATAAAAAGACGCGGTTTGTTCATAACCCTGCTTAATGACCAGCTAATCCGCTTAATTGCCCTGTTTGCTGGTGTTCATTTGATGCTCGCCGCCCTTTTTTACAAAGGATTGTCAGCTACGGCAGCGGGCCTCGCTATTGATCTTAGGTATCTTTTGTTTTTCTTTTTGGTATACGTTGCCGTTTTGGTTGTGCCCGGGTACCGGCGGCGGATGATACAGATTGGGATCGTCGGGGCGTTTATTGTGACTGGCTTTGCGGTAGCTCAGCTATTTTTACCTGCGGATATCCTTACGCATATTGGCTATGGCAAAACGACCATCGCACCCTACTTAACAGTAGATAAAAACCCCAACTTTATACGCGAGAACAGCACGCTTCGTGGTCCAAACCCGCTTGGCGCCTATGCCGGAATGGTGCTTGGCTTGCTTTCGGCAGCCTGGGTAAGGAATAGGGGCATGGTAAAAGACAAAAGAGTACAGATGGGGGCCGTTGTACTGGCTATTTGCGGTATGATTGCGCTTTGGGTGAGCTACTCAAGGAGTGCTCTTATTGCCGGCCTTATGGCGGCACTTATTCCCCTGTTTGTTGCAGCTTGGCACAAAATGAGCCGAAAAGTATGGGCAATTGGGGCGGCTACTATTCTTATACTAGGCGGGTTGACGGTAGCGAGCCTAGGAAGCGACTTCATCTCTAACGTACTGCTGCACGAGAACCCTAATGGTGGCAGTTCGGTGAGTTCTAACGAGGGGCATGTCGATTCGCTTATTACGGGCTGGGAGCAATTTATCCGCCAGCCGCTTGGCAACGGTGTGGGGAGTACCGGTTCGGCCTCGTTGTTTAATGGCACTCACGAAGTGATTGAAAACCAGTATTTGTTTATTGCGCACGAGGCAGGCTGGCTTGGCCTGGTGTTATTCGTTGCTATTTTTGCCATTGTTCTCGTACGTTTATGGCACCGTCGTCGGGATTGGCTGGCGCTCGGCGTATTTGCCAGCGGCATCGGTATCGCCTCGATTGGCATGCTACTCCCCGTGTGGGCAGATGACACGGTATCTATTGTGTGGTGGGGGCTAGCGGCGATTGCTTTAGGAGGAGCGTATGAACCAGGCAGAA
>Ga0224733_1074_pt2 | contig 19174 bp, 20 predicted proteins | sample IA12soil_GW_FP2_FD_161642 | JGI IMG/M metagenome (GOLD analysis project Ga0224733, IMG submission 161642) | Enriched cells from agricultural soil in Iowa, United States - IA12soil_GW_FP2(-) | ecosystem: Environmental > Terrestrial > Soil > Agricultural land | place: USA: Iowa | collected 2017-05-08
GCGCGGTCTTTCTTCACCCGGCTCGCTGCCTCTTCCTACACGTTCTGAAGGAATGGTCGCGTACTTTCTTTTTTTCTGGAACAAGTCTTTAAACACAACTACACCTCTCAGCCGTTAATTTGCCCAGCCGCTCTTCACTCTGCCTCTATAAACGTCACTTTGTCTCCTTAAAATTAAGGATGCAAAATGGAATTAAGCACTTCCTGGACTTCCTCCAGCTCACCAGAGGGAACCAAAATCTCGAACTGCTGCTTGGATAAATTGATCGGACGGCTTTTAACCAAAAATCCCTCTTCCGTTAATTTGGTCGTGATCATTTCCGCTACCTTGGCGGTAGGTGCGATATAGATGACCGTCCACATTCCTTGCAGAACCCCCTAATCTCATGTTCTGAGCACGTATAATAGAGTAATGATAACATAACTCCGTTTTTTCCCGCAACAAAGTGATGGGACGCGGGCAGGCCGATCAGAGGGTTCGTTCAAGGCCTTCGGGCGTTACAACCCGGAATTTCCGGAAGCGGACGGATACTGCTTGGCACCCTTGTACCGGTGGGCGATCCTCGCGGATGCCGCAGCGGCGAGCCCGGCGACCAGATCATCGAGAAAAACGTGGATCTCGTCCTTTTTATTGTTCAGGGTATCGATAATACCGATTTTTTCTTTATCCAAAAAACCAAAACTTGTCAGTCCGATCATGCCGTACACGCTCGTAATGCCGAGCGCCAGCGTCTCGTCCACTCCGTACAGCGGTTCGTCCGCCTCCATGATCGCCTGCAAAGGCTCGGGAAGAAGTTTTTTCTCCGCCAGCTCGTCAAGCGCCATCCCGGTCATCAGCGTGTACTGCACTTCCCTTTTGCCGAGGACGGCGTTCACGCTCTCCACGCATTCGTCGATCTCCAGTTCCGGATGGTACGGGATTTGCAGTTTATACACGATATCGGCAATGTCCCCGACTTTGACTCCCCTGCGGCTCAGCATGGCAATCGCTGCATCATATGACATGTTTATTCCTCCCGCACGGCACGCCCGCCCCCGGGTCCTTCGAAAAGCTGCGTCTGCCCAAGGCAGCCGGGCGGCACATGATAATGTTGTCCCTAGGTGTTCCTAAGTGTATGCGGGAGGCTCTGGAAACGTTCGTAAAATCTGTGTCATTTCCACAGAAGCCCGGAGGGTCATTGAATTATTGAACTGTTGCCGGCGGCTCAGCCAACCGCCCTTTGATCCGTGCTTCTATTTAATCCGGACCGTTCCTTTGCCGAGCATGTTTTCGATCAATTCGAAAAATTCGGGCGACGGTTTGATCCGATAGTTGTCGCTGAGCGCAAGGAGCTTTTGGCTTTGCTCGTAAAAGAGCACCGTAGCCACCGGACCCGGATGCTCCTGAAGCAGCTGCTTCAGCCTGGCAAGCAGATCCGGGTTCTCCGCTTCCGGCGTAATCTTAACGAAGACGCGCTGCTCCGCCGTTGTGGGGCGGCGCGCTTGTTCCTTCGCCGGGGCGGGTGCGCCGCCGCCCTGCTCCTTGCGCGCCGGGGCGTCGGCCGGCGCGGCAGCATCGCCGGCGGCTGCCTGCGGAGCGGGGCGGCCCGCAGGCGCGCCCTGCCGCCGCGAGGGCCCCGGCCCCGCGGCAAAGGATCTGCCGCCGGCTGGCGCCTGGTTCCGCTTGACCATCTGGGCAAGCGGGGCCCCGGCCAGCGGCAGCACTTCCTCGGCGAGGAGCTTGAAGCCCTCGTCCTGCTGCTGCACCTTGGCGCGAAGTGCCAGCAGCTCGCCCTTGCCGACATAGCTCGAGCTGCGCTTCCAAACTTCAGGGAACAGCACCACTTCGCAGCGTTCGATCTGGTCTTCCAGCTCCATGAAGGCCATCGCTTTGCCCTGCTTGGTCGTGATCGACTTCACCGACACGACCATGCCGGCGACGACCACTTTCGTTTCATCCGGAGCTTCGGCCAGGTTCATCAGCCGCTCGACGCCCGGTTCGTCCAATACTTCATCAAAGTCGTCCAGGGGGTGGCCGGACAGATACAGACCGAGCAGCTCGCGCTCGTGCTCCAGCTGCTGGGAAACGGAAAACGGCGGAATGTCAGGATATTCGATCTCCCAATTCGTCGTTTCGACAAAATCAAACAGCTGGATCTGCAGATCCTCGCGTTCCTTACGCCATTTGACGGCGGCATCGACGGTCTCGTCCAGCATGGCGAGCAGCTGCGCGCGGTGGCCCGGCAGCGAATCGAAGGCGCCCGCCTGGATCAGCGACTCGATCACCCGTTTGTTGCAGACGCGCAGATCGATCCGGCGGCAGAAGTCGAGCAGGCTTTCGAACGGCTTCTCTTCCCGGACGCGCATCATGTTTTCCACGGCCTGGGTACCCACGTTCTTGATGGCCCCCAGCCCGAACCGGATATGCCCCGGGCCTTCGGCCGGCTGCCCGTCCTCCGCGCTTACCGCCACCGGTGTAAACAACACGCCGCTTTCGTTGACGTCGGGCGGCAGCACCTTAATGTTCATCCGGCGGCACTCCACCACGTATTCCGCGACCTTCCGGTGGCTGCCCATGACGGCCGTCAGCATCGAGGCCATGAACTGCACCGGATAGTGCGCCTTGAGATAAGCGGTCTGGAATGCCAGAACGGCGTACGCTGCCGCGTGGGCTCTCGGGAAACCGTAATCAGCAAAGCGCACGATCATGTCGTATACCTTGTTCGCATCCTCTTCGGTATATCCCTGCTTCAGGCTGCCCTCCACGAAGTGGCTGCGCTCACGGTCGAGCACTTCCCGCTTCTTCTTGGACACGGCGCGCCGCAGCAGATCGGCTTCCCCGAGTGAGAAGCCTGCCATCAGCGAGGCGATTTTCATGATCTGCTCCTGGTACACAATGATACCGTAGGTATCGGCCAGGATCGGCTTCAAATCGTCATGCGGGTAGTCGACCTGGATGGTACCATGCTTCGCCTGGATGAAATTCGGGATAAACTCCATCGGACCTGGGCGGTACAGCGCCACGACCGAGATGACGTCCTCGAATACGCTTGGCTTCAGCTCTTTGAGCACCCGCCGCATGCCGGCGGACTCCAGCTGGAACACGCCGGTCGTATCTCCGCTCCCCAGCATCTCATAGGTCAGCGGGTCATTGTCCGGAACCTGCGCGAAGTCCGGCGCGCTGCCGGTCATTTCCCCAATCCAGCGCATGGACCGCTCGATGATCGACAGGGTGCGCAGACCGAGAAAGTCCATTTTGAGCAGGCCGATGCTTTCCAGCTGCTCCATCGGATATTGGGTCAGCGCGGTTCGCTCGCTGCCTTCCTGCAGCGGGACCGCATCGGTCAGCGGGTCGCGCGATATGACCACGCCCGCGGCGTGGGTCGACGCGTGCCGCGGCATGCCTTCGACCCTCATGGCCATATCGAGCATCTCGCGGGTTTTGGGACTCTGCTCGTACAGCTTCTTCAGCTCGTCGCTGATTTCCATCGCCCGGCGGATATTGATGCCGTGTGCATTCGGGATGAGCTTGGCCGCCTTGTCCACCTCGCCGTACGATACGTTCAAGGCGCGTCCCACGTCGCGTACCGCCGCGCGGGCGGCCATCGTCCCGAAGGTGATGATCTGTGCGACGTGTTCACTTCCGTATTTATCCGCCACATACTCGATTACTTCGTCACGGCGCTCATCGCTGAAGTCGATATCGATATCCGGCATGGTCACCCGTTCCGGGTTCAGGAAGCGTTCAAACAGCAGGTTGTACTTGATCGGATCGACGTTCGTGATGCGGAGCACGTATGCGACGAGACTGCCCGCGGACGAACCCCGCCCGGGACCGGTCACGATTCCCCGCCGATGTGCATAGGCGATAAAATCCCAAACAATGAGGAAGTAATCGCTGAACCCCATGCTGCCGATGACGCCTAGCTCGTAGTCGAGGCGCTGGAGAAGCTCTCTTTTTCCTTCTTCGGTGTCCCACAGGCCGGTCGTGCTGTAGCGGTTCTCCAGTCCTTCCAGACACAGGGTCCGCAAGTATTCGGCAGCCGTCTGCCCCTCGGGAAGCGGGCGGTATTCCGGCAGAATGGACCGGCCGAATTCGAGCTCCAGGCTGCATTTGTCCGCAATGAGGAGCGTATTGTCCAGAGCTTCCCGGACATGCGGGAACAAGCGGGCCATTTCGTCGCCGCTCTTCAGGTACAGCTGGTCCGTCTGAATCTGCAGCCGGTCCTCGTCCTCTACCGTTTTCCCCGTACCGATACAGATTAGGACGTCCTGCATGGAAGCATCCTCACGGACGAGATAGTGGACGTCGTTGGTCGCCACGAGCGGAACGTCCAGCTCCCGGGCGAGCTCGATCAGCTGCGGATTGACCCGCTTCTGTTCGGGCAGCCCGTGGTCCTGCAGCTCCAGGTAAAAATCTTCGCCGAAAATGTCCCGGTATCGCAGCGCCGCCCGGCGCGCCTCCTCGGTCCGGCCGTGCAGCAGATGCTGGGGCACTTCCCCGCCGAGGCAGGCGCTCAGGCAGATGATGCCCTCATGATGTTTCGCGAGCGCATCCATATCGATGCGCGGTTTATAGTGAAACCCTTCCAAATGCCCGATGGAGCACAGCTTCATCAGATTGCGGTAACCCGTCTCGTTCTTGGCCAGCAGGATCAGGTGATAGATCGGCTGATCCTTGCGGCTGCCGCGCTCTTTGCGGGAACCGGCCGTCAGGTAGGCCTCGCAGCCGATGATCGGCTTGATGCCTTCCGCCACACAGGCTTTATAAAATGGCACCGCGCCGTACATAACCCCGTGGTCAGTCAGCGCCAGCGCCTTCATTCCGTTCTCCGCGGCTCGCCGGACAAGGTCCGAGATCCGTGCCGCTCCATCCAGAAGGCTGTATTCGCTATGCACGTGAAGATGCACAAATGAACTCATGTCTCGTCTCCTTTTCGCCGCAGTGATCACTGGTTTTTAACGTTTCATGCACTATTTATTATTTTATCATAATCCGCCTAGGACCGCCCATAGAATGGAATAAGGAAACCGCTGGACAAGGCGTTTCCGACCTCCTTGGGAAAGGACTGGGTATCATGAGCGTGTTTTTATCCAAAGCCATACTGGATTTCTTTATCGCTTTCGGCATCGTGCTGGGGGGTGCGATGGTCGGCGGGATCGGTGCCGTCATTTCGCTGCAATCACCGACACACACCATGCTCGAGGTGGCCGATCGGATTAAAATATGGGCGATGGCGGCGGCGATCGGCGGCACGATCGATCCGATGCGGGTCATCGAGAGCAATTTTATGGGGGGCAATCTTTCCCCCGCCATCAAGCAGGTTCTGTTCCTCCTCTTCGCCTTCCTCGGCGCTCACATGGGCAGCGAGCTGGTCAAATGGGTTTGCGGCGGCAGGGAGTAGCCGATGCGAATTCCTCCGTTCAGCCGATACCGCCATTTCTCCCAGCTGACCGCCGTCTTCGTCTTGGGCGCCGTTATCGGAAGCGTCGTGTATAATTCGGTGTTCCACTCCAGCTTTGACATGCTTTGGGCGTCCAATCAGGACCTGGAGCTTCGGATCCAGCAGTACGAGGACGACATCAAAACGCTGAAAAAGTACAACAACCAGCAGACCGTGATCAAGGAAATCAAAATCCGCGCGGAGCAGCAGGACCCGCCTCTCGATCCGGTCATCGTCAAGGAAGTGATCCGCAAGCTCGGCGAGGATCTGGAGGTGCTGCGGGGCCGGAACATTTTCGATATCGACGAGGACAGCAAAATCGCCCGGAACCTCCTCAATCGCAAAATTTACAGGGTCCGCGATAAGGAATATTCCATCGAAATCAAGACGATGCTGGTGGCGGAGGGCGTGCTCCAGATCTGGATCGACATCGAGCCTCAAAGTGTCGCTTCGGTCGGCAAATCGTGATACAATGAGGAATATTGAAGTTATTGACAGTAAAGGAGCTGCAGCATTCGATGATTTCCGTCATCCGCTATTGCCTATTTGCGCTGCTGGTGATTACCTGTTTATGTTCCGCTTACTACAGCTACCGCGCCCGGCGTTCCGCCGATGTCCGTGACCGGGGCTTGTACGGCTCGAATATGAATATCTGCCTTGGAATAATGCTGATCGTGCTTGCGCTGATCTGCATGTTTATTTTCCATGGATCGACCGCCGCGGTCGTAATCGAGGGGCTGTTCCTCGTCCTCGGGGCGTTCAATATTTTCGCGGGCATCCGCAATCGGGGCCATTTCAGCCGCATGAAATCCTCCGATACGAAAGCTTGAACCTGTGGCTGCAATTGCGCAGTGTAATCTGAATCTTCCAAGCGTGGACAAGACCCAAACTTTAACGTGCGGGAGATAAGCGGGGCCACACACAACAAATAACCGGCCGTATCTTTGATCAAAGATGCTGCCGGTTATATTTATGTCTGGCTAAGACCATGGCCAATCCTGCCAAGCCATTTACCTGTTATCCATGCTCGATAGAATGAAGCGTCAGCACGGCTTTGGCCACCAGGCTGTCGTCATGCAGCATTTCGATTTCGATCTTGCACGTCCGCCGGCTCGCCTCCAGCAGCCGCGGCATGACGGTCACCGGATCCTCGATCTGCACCGGGCGGACGAAGTATGTCGACATGTTATCCAGGACAAAGTCGTTCCCCGTCATATCCTTCGCCGCCCGCAGCGCCGCCTGCGTCATCACCGTGGTCAGGATGCCTTCCGAAATCGTACCGAGGTCCGTCGCCATCTGCGGCGTAATAAAGCCGTGGAAAAAGAGCCGTCCCTCCTCATCCCGCTCATCCGCAAATCCGTTCCAGATCAAATGGTCGAACGTCTCGCCGAGCTGCGGCTGCTTGCGGGCGTCGCGCATGGCCTGAAGCACTTCTTTCCGCGACACGGTCGCCACCAGCTTGCGGTTGCGGTCGACGATCGGCAGAAAGTCCACGCCTTCCCACATCATGAGCTGCGCTGCGGACGCGAGCGAGGTTTGCAGTCCGGCCGTGACCGGATTGCGGACCAGCAGCTTCTCGATGCTCTGCCCATCGGGCAGGCCCTTCATATCGCTCCGGTTCACGATACCGAGCACCCGGTTCCACTCGTCGATGACCGGCAGCCGCAGCTGTCCGGTCTGATCCGCCAGCGCTTTGCAATCCGCCACGGTGCTCGACAGCTTGAGGGCGTGGATTTTGGCCCGGGTGTTGACGATGTCCTCGACGATCATAATTTTCTTCTTGATCAGGCGATCAAAGATGGCCCGGTTGATCAGCGACGCCACCGTAAACGTGTCGTGGCGCGATGAAAAAATTGGCAGGTCGAGCGTGTCGGCCAGCTCCTTGACCTCCCGGCTCGTTCCGAATCCGCCGGTAATGAGCACGCCCGCTCCCTGCTCCAGCGCCAGCGAATGCGCGTCGGCCCGGTTGCCCACGATGAGCAGGCTGCCCGCGTCGATGTAACGGGCCATGGCATCCACCTCCATGGCGCCGATGACGTATTTATGCAGATGTTTATTCAGTCCATCGGCTCCGCCGATCATGTGGCCTTCCACGATCTCGACCACGTCGGCGAAGGTGAGCTGCTCGGAAATATTCCGCGGCTTCTTCTCGACCCGGACGGTGCCGATCCTTTCCTTGGTCACGACGATGCCCAGGTTTTCGGCGTCCTTAACCGCCCGATAAGCGGTCCCTTCGCTAACGGACATTTCCTTCGCCAGCTTGCGGACCGAAATCTTGGTGCCAATTTTCAGCCCTTCGATATGCTGCAGCAGCTGCTCATGTTTCGTAATCGTTTCATCGCGGCCCTCCAACTGTTACACCCCCACGTTTCTATCTGTACCATACTGTACTATTATATCATGGTTGAGGCCGGAAAATAACAACGCAAAAAAAGCCGCCTCCACGCAATAACATTGCGCAAGACAGCTTTTGATCGCATTTATACATTTTCCTGGCGCTGCTGTGTTTCCTCCGGCCATTTCAGCTGCCACTGCTGCAGCTTGGCCTTACGAATGCGCTCCAGCGCTCTTTGTTTCTCTTCGTCCACCCCAAGCAAATAATGCAGGTGCGAGCCGATTATCAGAAAGGCAAACACGGCCCAGGCAGCTCCGAACCCGGAAGCCCAGGTCCATCCGCCGCTGAAGTTGATCCGGGGCAGAGCGTACACCAGCATCGCCAGAGCGAGAAGTAGGTAAATGGAATGCTTCAGTTTGCTTCTTTTTTTCATATCATCGCAGCTCCTTCATTTGGTAACTCTATATTTCTACTCTATGAAGGGGTCTGCGAAAATATGAGAAAAGTTTTGTCCAACCTACAGGCTTTGTCCCCCGTACAGATGCTGGAGGCTGTCCGAAATGATTTTGTTCACGTCCTCGATGATCGTGCTGAGGCGGCGCTCCGCTTCAAACAACCGGCGGATGTTCAGGTTCAGGCTGAGCACGTCGAAGAGCTTCTCCATCTTCTCCATCTCCTCCTGGGATGGCATATCCCCGGACATCATCCGCTGCTGAATTTCCATCTGCCGCTGGCGGAAATCCTCGAGCATTTGTTTGCTCTCCGGATCCGCTTCAATCAAACTCATCGCCGAGCTGATTTCCTGGACCTCCGAGCTTTCCTTCAGGGCTTTGGCCAAATCGTGCGCTTTGTCATAAATGTTCATAGGTTGTCATTTCCTCCTTAAATTTGGGCAGTTACCAATCGGCGTGTTTTATGGAAGACGGACCGCTGGCTCCCACGGAAGTGAATCCTGCGATAATCGCAAGCTTTCGCTTCGATCACAGCTTATCAATCCGACCGTCTCCGTAAAAATGAAGGGCTGAAATCCCGGTTTTTATAAAAGTGGGTCAATCACCAAGGGATATATGTCCTCATATGATGCATTACATGCAATATTGCAGATGCTCCTTATCTGCCCTGTAGACATCAAGTTGTTGTTGGAAGGAGATCCACGATGTCCAAAAAAAAGCTACCGGTCCAAACGTTCAGCCCGGGCATTGTGAAAGAAAACACCGTCATGCTCGGCGAGAGACTGATCAAACAGTGGAAGATTCCCACCGACCGGCCTCTGCAGCTGTCCTTTGGTTCCTTTAGACAAGAGATCACCGTTATTTCCGCAGCAAAATATTCCGGCCTGCGCATCAGCGAGCCACTGGCCCGCAAAATGGGCTTAGCGTCCCGTCCCGTGCTCCGAGTGGCATACAGCCAATCCAGCAAAACGCTCAGGCTGGGTCCGCTCATCAGTGTCCTGATCAGCCGGGATTATCCTGACACGCCGGAAAAGCCGTTCGGTTCCATTTCCATGTTCTGCAGGGAACTCGTCAACGCCTGCCGCAAGCAGGGTGCATACGTATACTTCTTCACTCCGAATCACATCACCGAGAGTGCAAGCAGCATACAGGGCTGGATCTATGACGGCGGATGGCGCCAGACAACGATGCCTATCGCAGATGTCATCAATAACCGCCTGACGACACGCAAAATGGAGAATAAACCTAGCGTACAGCATTTTATGAAAGAAGTAAAATCCCGCTACGGGAGCCACATATTCAACGAAAAGTTTTTGGACAAAAATGAAGTGTTCGACACGCTGAAGCAGGACTCCTCCTTATCCCGGCTGATGCCGGAATCGCACCTGCTGACCGGCTATTCCATCCTGAAGAAGATGTGCAGCCAGTATCCGGTCGTGTTTCTGAAACCGGTGCGGGGCAGCCTCGGCAAAGGGATCATCCGGATCTCCAGGCAGTCTGACGGCACCTACCAAACGTTGGCGACATCGGTAGGCGGCCCCAAAAAACAAAGCTATCCCAACCTTAACAAACTGTTTACCAACGTCTCCGGAAAGATGAAAAGCACCCGCTACCAAATTCAGCAGGGCTTGACGCTCATCGACCACAGCAAACGTCCCATCGATTTCCGTGCGCTCGTCCAAAAGAACGGGCTCGGCAAATGGAGCGTGACCTCGGTCGTAGCCCGGATAGCGGGCGGGAACCATTTTGTATCGAACCTCGCCAGAGGCGGAACCCTCAGCACCGTAAAGGAAGCTGTGAACCGCTGCGCCCTCCCGCCGGCCGTGAAAAGCACCGCACACGCCAAGCTGCAGCGGGCTTCGCTGGACATTGCCAAAGGCCTGGATGCGCTGCTGCCCGCCCATTTCGGCGAACTCGGCATCGACCTGGCCATGGATACCTCCGGTAAAATATGGCTGCTCGAGGTTAATTCCAAGCCTTCCAAAAACGACAATACGCCGCTCCATGAACAGAAAACAAGGCCTTCCGTCAAACGCCTGCTGGAATACTGCGCCTTCTTGTCAGGGTTTTAGGAGGTGCCGTGATGAAAAGAACCACAATCGGAACCATTGGAATCCTAAGTTCCTCCACACCGGGCTCCCCTCCCTTCTCGGGAGAAGGATATGCCCGCCGATTGGCTGTGGCCGGCAGGAAATACGGTATTCAGGTCGTCGTTTTTTGCCCAGACGGCGTGCAGAAGGGACAGGAGAGCATCCACGGATATATCTTCAGCAATGGGGCGTGGCACGCTGTCACGATCCCCTTTCCGGATATTGTCTACGACCGCTGTTTTCCTCAGCGAGGCAGCGAATACCGGGCAGCGGCGAGGTTGCTTGCGGACGCCCCTACAGGGAAGAGATGGATCCTGTGGTCCCGCGGACTTCCCGGGAAAGGGCAAGTGGACCAAGTGCTTCGGAAGGAGCCCGGCCTGCTGCCGTTTCTTCCCCCGACTGCCGTCTATCGCGGGAGCAGCCAATTGCTGCGCTCCTTGGAGAAATATGACGGCGAGCTGTTCATGAAGCCGATGAGCGGATCCCAGGGAAAAAATACGCTTCGCGTCACGCATCATGCCGCAGACGGATCTCTTACGATCCGGGGAAGAAGCGCAAGCAACCTGCCATTTGTGAAGCATTTCGACGATACGCGCTGCGGCCTGGCATGGATCCGGCGGTTTACCGGGGATCGTTCGTACCTGATTCAGCCCTTCCTGCATTTGTACAGCGCAGACGGCGCCCCTTTTGACGTTAGAGTGCTGATGCAAAAAAATGAAACGGGTTCGTGGATGCATACCGGCATGGCGCTGCGCCTGGGCAACCCGGACAGCATTACCTCAAACCTTCACGGCGGAGGAAAACCTCTGTCTGTCCTGCCTTTTCTGACCGAACAATTCGGGGCTGACCGGGCAGAACACATAAGGGATCGTCTTCATAATCTGTCGGAGAAGATTCCGCCGATTCTGGAAAGCCGTTATGGCCGGCTCGGAGAACTGGGTATCGATTTTGGCATTGATACGAAAGGGAGAATCTGGCTGCTTGAAGTCAATTCCAAACCGGGGCGCACCTCCTTCCGGCACATTGGGGAACCAGGCAGCGATGTTCTCGCTACGGAAAATCCGCTCCGTTATGCCCGCTATTTATTGCTTCGACAACTTAGGAGGGTAAATTGATGAGTTTGACATTTTGTAATGTTCATTTTTCGCAGCAGCCCGAGAAAGTCGTCTACATTTCGAATTCGCTGATGAAAAGCCTCAAGCTGTCCGGCAAAAAGAATATTCAGCTCCGTCTGGGAAAAGACATGGTTAACGCAACCGTTAAGCCCATAAAAAAGACGGGTAAGCATCTCTTCCTCAGCTCCGGTGTCCGAAGCGGCATCCACGTTCCAAACGCCGGCGGGGTCATGCTGAGAAATCTCCAGGAGGACGAAGTCCAGCTCGGTCCTCTGATCGGCGTGCTCTCGGATGGACCCAGCACGTCGCCATCGCAGCCGTTCGCTTCCCGGACGAATTTTATCAAACAGCTTCTCCGCGAGGGGAAAAGGAAGTCGTATATTTTCGCCTTTACGCCCAAGGACATCAACTGGCAGCAGGAGACGGTCCGGGGCTATTTTCTGAACGACAACGGCACCTTTTACCGCAAAACCGTTCCGCTGCCCGATGTCGTCTACAACCGCCTCCCGAGCCGGAAAGCGGAAACCTCCTCTTCCATCAATCAGCTCAGAGAGCGGCTGACCCGCAAGAGAATCCCGTTTTTTAACTGGAGCTTCTTCAACAAATCCGACATCTACCGCCTGCTTGAAGACGACAACACGGTGAACCGGTACGTGCCCGAATCCCATATCAACCCTTCCCCGGAACGGATCAAGGATATGCTTGAAAGGCATCAGTTTCTGTACTATAAGCCTTCCGCAGGAAGCTTGGGTAAAGGCATCTATCGTTTGACTTACCTCCCGAAAAGGGGATATTTCGCCCGTTACCGCAAGGGAGGCGGCAACGTCCTGCTCCGTTTCAGCAACTTCAACAGCTTGATGCGGATGCTTAAAGCCAGACATGGCCGCACCTTGGAAACGTATGTCATTCAGCAGGGAATCCGGCTGGTCGAAATCGACAACTGCCCGATCGACTTCCGCTTCCATATGCATAAGAACGGCAGCAACAAATGGGTTGTTGTCGGTGTCGGCGCCAAAAAGGCCGGCCGCGGCAGCGTAACGACCCACCTGAAGAATGGCGGATCCCTCCTTACTCCTGAACAGGCATTGAGCCGGACCTTTGGCGACAGATCCGATGAGGTGCTGCAAAACGCCAAAAAAGTCGCGATTACCTTGGCCGAAGCGATTGAGTTTCATCACCAGCATCTCCTTGGAGAAATCGGTTTTGACCTGGGTATCGACCAAGACGAGAAAGTGTGGATGTTTGAAGCGAACGCCAAGCCGGGCCGTTCCATTTTCAGCCATCCTTCCCTCAAAGCGGAAGGCAAGGCATCCGTTGAGCATATTCTTGAACACTGCCTGTATTTGAGCAAGTTCCGCAGGAGGGATGTGGAGTGAACATCCGGAGTCATACCGACAACAAACCCGTAGTGGCCATCCTGACCATGTCGGATTCCCACGGTTATTTCCGGGGAAATCAGCAGAATTTTGAAGATATTGTCAAGACAGGACAGAAAATGGGATTTCCTGTCTATGTAGTCACAGCTAAAGATCTGAAGCTGACGGAGGATCGGATCAAGGGATTTACGCTGAATGACGAGGAGACCTGGGAACAGCAGTATTTTCCGCTGCCCCAGGTCATCTATAACCGGATTCCGCAGCGTGAAGACGAACTCCGGCCCGCTGTGCGCCAGAAAATCAAGGAATGCATGAAACATCCATCCATTTCGCTGTTCAATCCGCACTTTTTTAACAAATGGCATCTGTTCGAGTGGCTCAGAAGCTCCAAAGCGACGGAGCATCTGGTACCGAAAACCAAACGCTTCACAAGCGTGACCACGCTGCAGAAAATGCTTGAGCGTTATCCCTGCCTCTACCTCAAACCGGAAAGCGGAAAAGCCGGAAAAGGCATTATGATGCTGAGATACCAGAGGGATAAACTGCTTCCCTACCGGCTCAAAGTTCAGCACCACCGATCCAGCACCACGTATAAAACGCGGAATCTGTACCGCCTCTGGGCACGGATCAAGAGCGAAACCGGCAGCGCACGCTACATTATTCAGCAGGGCATCGAGCTCGCATCCGTCAACAACCGACATTTTGACCTAAGGGCGCTGCTGCAAAAAAACAACAAAGGCTTATGGGGCGTTACCGGTGTCGGAGCCAGAATGGCGGGTTCCAAGAGCATTACGACCCATGTGCCGAGAGGCGGCACGATCGAGGATCCCAGCAAGCTCCTGTCCGATGTATTCGGATCCGAGATGTCGGCCGTGATTCTGAACCGTGTCCGAACGACGGCGATCATCATCGCCCGCCAGATTGAGAAGGCTTCCGGCTACGAACATGGAGAGATGTCGATGGATCTCGGGATTGACGAGTTAGGAAATATCTGGTTCTTTGAGGCAAACGCCAAGCCGATGAAATTCGATGAACCGCATATCCGGAAGCGGTCTCTCAAGCGAATTTTCCAATACAGTGAATATCTCTCCAATCAACCTAAAATGTAATTGCAAGGGAAGTGATTGACAGGTGCAGATCTTAACGATAACCCCGACCCGTGAAGATTGGCTGCGCCAGCACGCCAAAATTCTCAAATTTGTGTTTGAACACGGCGGAATTCAGGCGGCGCGCGCGGAGTTCATTCTTCTTGCCCGATTGACGGCGGAGCAGCTCGCTGCGCCGGGAACCTCGCTTATGGCCGCAACCGTCCGGTGCGAAGACGGGGAACGTCTGGCCGGTGTCAGCTTTGTATCGGGCTACGGGACCGAGGGGTGTCTCGTCGTCGTCCATCCGCTGTACCGCGGCAGAGGGATCGGCACCTCCCTTCTGGCCTCGCAGCTGCGGCAGTTAGGCACCATGCGATGCGAGGCTCTTCTGAGCCGGCTTCCTGTTGTTAAAATGTGCTTTCGCGCCGGGCTTCACGCCGTTGCCATCAACCAGGGGGCTGCCGGAGAGCCTGCCCTGGTCATGGAGGGGCCGTGTGGAGATCCGGATGGTGCATCCATTACTCTGACCCAAGAAGGTGATCCCCTGTGCCGCTACCCGTGTTAGGCATCTTGACGCTGTATCTGAACGAGCATAAGCATTTGGAGGAAAAACCGATCTATCAGAAAATGATCGTTGAAGGCGGCAAGCTGGGACTTGACGTATTTGTGTTTACCCCGATGGACGTCAGCGACAGCAAGAAAAAAATCTTTGCCATGGAATACGACGCAAAGCAAAAGAAGTGGACCCGGCGATGGAGAAACTTCCCGGATATGATTTACGACCGGTGCCGCATCCAGAAGAGCCCCCGCTTTGCCCAGCTTCTGCAGTTCCGGAGCCGGTACAGCAAAATGCTGTTTCTGAACAAACCGCTCCGCAACAAATGGACCATTCACGAGGTGCTGTCCAAAAAGGCGGAATTCCGGAAGTTTCTGCCGGAAACGCGCCTGTATCATGGACTGACAGACGTCCACCAAATGCTGAAGAACAGGTCTGTCGTGTTTTTAAAACCGATCAACGGAACCGGCGGGCGGGGTATTTTACGGATTGAAAAATTGAAGGCTGCTTCCCAGTATTACATTCAAGGACGGAATCAGCAGCGGAAAATCATCTCTCCGCAAAAAATACACGCCTCCCGGCTCGGCGCCATTCTGAGCGGCTGGAATATGAAGGACCGGTATTTGATCCAGGAAGGCATCGCCGTAGAGCTTCCCGACGGCCGGGTTCATGATTACCGCATGCTGGTGCAGAAAAACAAGGAGGGGCATTGGCAGCTGACCGGCATTGCCGGCCGGGTGGGGGCGCCTCGAAGCGTCACTTCCAACCTGCACGGCGGCGGAAGAGCCGTGCCCGCTCATCAAATGCTGTCTTCTTGGATCACGGATGAGGAGCAGCGGCAGGAAGTGATCTCGACGGCAGGCAAGATGGGCGTGGACATCGCCGCCTATCTGGAGCACCAATACGGACCGCTGTGTGAGCTGGCGCTCGATCTCGCCATCAACCGGAAAGGCCGGATTTACCTGCTCGAAGTCAATCCCAAGCCCGCGAGGGAAGTATTCTCCCAGATCGGCGAGCCCGAACTGTACCGCACGGCCATCACCAGACCGTTGGAATACGCCCTGTGGGTTTACAAGCAGAAGACGGAAACCGCCGACACTAAAGAAAACAAACCGCAGCTCTAGCGCGGTTTGTTTTCTTTATATGCAGCTATGATTATTCCTTCTTAGGCGGCTCATCGCCGATTTACACCGATGAGGCATACAGCCCCAGAAGTTCGTCAAACGAGCTGATGAGGACGTCGGACCCTGCCAGTTCATCAGGGTTTCCAAACCCGGCGTAATGGCATCCGATGACGGCGAGGCCGTTCTTCCGGCCGGCTTCCACATCCGAAGATCGGTCGCCCACCATCCAGGCCGTGCTTACGCCTTCGCGCTGAAGCAGTAATTCCACCAGATGCACCTTTGATTTGGTTCCGTGCTCCCCGGCACTGTACAGGCCGTCAAAAAGGTCCAGCATGCCGTGGGCCTCCGCGATCCCCTTTACGTAATGCTCCAGTCCGTTGCTTGCTACATACAAGCGCACGCCCTGCTCCTTCAAACGTGCCAGCGTATCCTTCACGCCGGGATAGAGCTCGGTGTTCCCTGCCTTGAGCCCCTCCAATTCCAGCTGGAGAAGGAGCTCGTTAGCACGCGCATGGGCACGTTCGCTGCCGTCCGGCATGACCACTTTCCAAATGTCTTCCAGCAGCATCCCGAGACTGCCCATCATCCGTTCCGCCGGGGGCGTCGGTGCAGTATACAGCCCCTCCTCCCGCAGCTTGTCGAACAACCGCTGATGGGCCGGCAGCAGCAGCGATTCGGTTTTGAACAGCGTGCCGTCCATGTCGAACAATATCGCCTGCGGCTTGTTCAATGTCTTCTCTTTGTCCATCGGTTATCTTCCCTTTCATTGCCTGCTTTCATGCGTAATACTCAGTATCACCCAATTACATGCCTATGATAAGGGAAGTGCCAAGCCTTGTAAACTTCGGTCGTTCGTAAAAAAGGTTAACCTTAGAAGAACCGTTTTTTACCCCGGTCATCTTTAATGATCTCCACGGCCTCCCGGAACCGGGTCGAATGGACGATTTCCCGCTCCCGAAGGAACTTCAGTCCGTCCTGCAGGTCCACGTCGTCCGTCATGTCAATCAGCCACTGGTATGTAGCCCTGGCCTTTTCTTCTGCGGCGATGTCCTCATACAAATCGGCGAGCGGATCGCCTTTGGCCTGAATGTACGCCGCCGTCCATGGGACCCCGGCTGCATTTTGGTAGTACAAAGCTTTGTCATGATTGACATAGTGGTCTGCGAGTCCGGCCGCCTTCAGCTGATCCGGCGTCGCATCTTTTGTCAATTTATAAACCATGGTAGCAATCATTTCCAGGTGGGCAAATTCCTCCGTGCCGATGTCGTTGAGAATGCCGATGACCTTATCCGGGATGGTGTACCGTTGATTCAAATATCTCAAGGCAGCGGCCAATTCCCCGTCGGCACCACCGTACTGCTCCAGCAGCAACCGGGCCATATATGGATCACACTTGCCGACCCTGACCGGATACTGCAGCTTTTTTTCATATATCCACATGCGGGACATTCGCCTCCTTTAGATTCTTTTGCCGGTTACACCTGCCATGGCCACGGGGCCTGCGGCCATTCAAACGGGAACTTCGAATAGGCATGGCCGAAATGCATCAACGGTCCATAGGATTCCTGAAACTCCCGGACGATCGGGATCCGCTCCTGGGCGAGCCGGTTGTACTGCTCGATGCTTTTTAAATCGTCCGGATGCGTATCCAGGAAAAGATTCAGCTCGACCAAGGCGAAATCGATCATCTGCAGCTTTTCAAGCAGCTCATAGTAGCGCTGATCCACCGCCGGTTTAGACTGGTTCTCCATCACTCCCCACCTCCTCCACTCTTTTGCTCTTAGACTCATAAGGGCTGTAAAGGTTCGGCCAAAGCGTTCCCAGCTTCAGCGCCTCGGCGAGGCTGAATTGCGGCCAGTCCAGAGGCTGGAACACGATATACTGGTTGGGCGGGACGACGTACGTCCTGTAAGGCAGCGGCGGGCACGGATCAAACGGGCCAATGAAAGGCTTATACACTCGTACCTGTGAGTTCACCACTTGCTCCTCCTTTTGTTGTCCATACTAAAGTCGCTGATTTCCCTCGAGAAGGCGAAAAATCAGACACTCTTCGTAATTAAACATATGACCCTTCCGCGGAATCTGAACAAAAAAGTTCATGGGACAACAAAAAGACCCCTGATTTGCGGTCGATTTACCGCCAAGGGGTCAGTGTAAAGGACTCCAGCAGCTCCTGTCGAAGCACTGGATGAAGCGCGAGCCTTCAATGAGATGATGAACTTTTAAAATCTGATCTTGATCTGGAACAGTCCCGCTTTCCGGACCGCCGAATAAATAATGACCACCAGCGGGCCGATAAATACGCCGATCACGCCGACGAGCTTGAAGCCGATATACATGCTCACCAGAGCCGACAGGGCGCCGATGCCGACCGAATCGCCGATGATCTTAGGCTCGACCACCCGGCGGGCAATCGTAATGACCCCAAACAGCAGCATCAGCCCAAAGCCGGTATAAGAGTCGCCCACGATAAATAGGTATACCGCCCAGGGAATCAGCACCGAGCCAACCCCCAGAATCGGCAAAATATCGACGACCATGATCAGCAGGGCGATCGCCAGCGGGTAATGAATGTCGAGGATGAGCAGCCCCGTGAGGGTCAATACATAGGTAAAAGCGCTCAGGATCATCTGGGCCTGAATAAAGCCGAAGATGGACCGTTTCAGGCTGTGCAGCACCTCGTTGATCTGGTCTTGGGTCTCCTCCTCGAACAGGGATAGAATCCCTGCCTTGATCGTCTCCAGTCCAAAGCTGAACAGATAGACGGCGACAAAGAAAACCACCAAAAACACGAACGTGCCCGGGATGCCCTTGGCAAAAGATAAAAAGGTTGACGACAACGAGTTGATGAGCGACTCGGCGTATGACGTCAGATTGGTCAGCATTTCCCTCAGGCTCTCGGCCAGCTCCGGCTGAAACCGGTCAAACAGCCCTCTCGCCTGGATCAGCGTCGTCTGCACGAAATCGTCAGCCGACGCAAAGTATGCCGGTGCATTCTTCCAGTATTCCAGCAGCTGGGCGAAAACCTGAAAACCCAGCATGTACACCAAAAGAAGAATCATGAGCATAAACAACGTACATGTAAGCGAAGCGGCAGCGACACGGTTCCATTTCAGCTTCCCGATCAGCATCCGGTTGATCGGCTCCAGCGAAACGGCCACGAGCGCAGCCAGTACAAAAGGGGCGCCTGCCGTAAACAGCAAATACAGCAGGAGCAGTCCCACACCGACGAACACCAGCTGTTTGCCAGTCATGCTTCACTCCTTAATCCCCGTTATCCTGTCGCCGTGGAGGACAAGGACCAGATTATCGGATTTGTGCATATTACCGATTTTCTCCTGGCCGACGCCGAGCATCAGAAGGAGCTGACCTCACTGGTCCGTCCGATTCTGAACGTGCCGGAGTCGATGGAAATCAGCCACGTACTGCGCCTCATGCAGAAGAAGCATGCCCAGTTGACGCTGGTGGTCGACGAATACGGCGGCACGGCCGGCATGCTGACGGCTGAAGAGATCCTCGAAGAAATCGTCGGGGAGCTCTATGACGAATTTGAGGACGAGCGTCCCGATGTCGAAATCCAGGAGGATGTCATCTCGGTTGACGGGCGGATGCTGAT
>Ga0224733_1077_pt1 | contig 18898 bp, 20 predicted proteins | sample IA12soil_GW_FP2_FD_161642 | JGI IMG/M metagenome (GOLD analysis project Ga0224733, IMG submission 161642) | Enriched cells from agricultural soil in Iowa, United States - IA12soil_GW_FP2(-) | ecosystem: Environmental > Terrestrial > Soil > Agricultural land | place: USA: Iowa | collected 2017-05-08
ATTGAATAGATTGATGAGCAATGATGTTCGTGAGGAAACTCTATATATGATGGAAAATGTCTTATATGAAAGTGAAAAATTATTTCATTTCATTAGCCGGAAAGCTATAAAGGTACGAGGATCAGAGAGATACGAAATCAATAAAACCGATGAATTAATGGATAGTGCTAGAACACTGTATCATTTAATTAATCAGTTAACAGAGCAATTTGTATATGAAAGTGAATTGTTTGTATTAAATGAATATGACCTACGAATTGTGGAAGAGTATCTGGAGCAAATATTATATTCTTTAAAATTATTTATTCAGGATAAAAACGGGATTGCATGGTTTGAAATGACCGATAATTACCATACACTAGTTATAATGCCAAGATTAGTAGAAGAAATCCTACGTGAAGAGGTATTCTCTAAGAATATACCTTATATTTTCTCTTCGGCGACACTTTCAAATGAAGGGGACTTCTCTTATATTTGCAAAAGTCTTGGTATCAATGAATATTTATCTTTAAGGGTAGAATCCCCATTTGACTATTCTCAACAAATGAATATTTCTATTCATATTGAGGATCATTACCCTAAAGTACATAAATGGGCTGAATATGTTAATTCTATTAAAATAGCAAATGGTAAAACATTAATTCTGTTTAATACAAATGAAACCATGCTAGAGTTTAAAAAATATATACAACAAAAAAATGATATTCCTTTCCCCATTATTTTTGAAGGTGATGGAGAAATAAGTAGGCTCGTTGAACAGTTCCAGAATAATGAAGAAACCGTCCTATGTTCGTATCACTTATGGGAAGGGTTGGACATACCAGGACCATCGTTGTCGAATGTAATCATTAATGAATTACCTTTTCCTCCGCATGATCCTGTGTTTGAAGCAAAGCGAAAAAATAGTGACAACTCATTTTATGATGTGGATCTTCCTTATATGTTATTGCGATTAAAGCAGGGGATTGGACGGCTAATCCGTAGCTCCAGCGATAGCGGAAACATCCAACTGTGGTTAAAGAAAGCAGAAAATGAAATTATAATGGAATATATTAAGGCTATTTTGCCTGTGGAAGCAACCTTCTCCAATTAATGGGGAGGGTTTTTTTTATGATGAAAATTTTATACAACCAACTAACTTTGTTATTGGAAAACATCATCCATATCGTCACTCTACTTTAAAAAACTTTATATAAAATGATTGCTCTATTTTATATAAAGTTTTTTTGCGAAACTAATTGTTCTCCCTTTTCAGAACAATATGATAAAATGAAAGAGCCGGAATTTTAAATTGGAGGTACATACATGAGTGACCATATAAGTGAAATTGAAAAGGAATTCTTGGATTATGTAAAAAAAATGCAGGCATACGGGGAAGCACTAGGTTTAATTTTTTGGGATTTACGAACTGGCGCACCGAAAAACGGAGTGGAACAACGCTCAGAGGTTATAGGGGTACTCTCATCTGAACTATTTAAAATGTCCACTTCAGAAGAAATGGCTGCTTATATTGCTAGTTTATCAGGTGTATCTGAAGAATTATCTGAAATTACAAAGAAAACATTAGAGGAATGCAAGAAAAACTACGACTTAAATAAAAAGATTCCTGCAAAGGAATATCAGGAATATGTTGTATTACAGTCAAAGGCGGAAAGTGTTTGGGAGGAAGCAAGAGCAAAAGCTGATTTCGCAATGTTTCAGCCTTATTTAGAGAAAATCGTGGAATATAAGAAGAAATTTGTTGAGTATTGGGGATACGAAGGTAATAAATATAATACATTATTAGATATGTATGAACCTGGGATAACAGTGGAGGTCTTGGATAAAGTATTTGGCGAAGTGAGAGATGCTATTGTCTCGCTGGTACAAAAGATTGCTGACTCTCCAAATAAACCGGAGACTTCGTTCTTATTTGAGTCCTTTCCTAAGCAAAAACAAAAGGATTTCAGCTTGAAAATACTAGATCAAATGGGTTACAATTTTAAATCCGGAAGATTAGACGAGACAATACACCCCTTTGCAACCGGTTTAAACCCGGGGGATGTGCGGGTTACTACAAGATATGACGAAAACGACTGGAGAACTGCGGTTTTTGGCACTATTCATGAAGGTGGTCATGCGCTTTATGAACAAAATATATCCAAAGATTTGATTGGAACTCCGTTGTGCAGTGGAACTTCTATGGGAATACATGAATCACAATCCCTTTTTTATGAAAATTTTGTTGGTCGTGATTTTTCATTCTGGAAGCATAATTATGATTTATTGAAGGAATATGCTAATGGGGAATATGATACCGTTTCGCTGCAAGATTTTTATAGGGCTATTAATGAGTCTAAACCATCCTTTATTAGAATAGAAGCGGATATGTTAACATATCCACTTCATATTATCATTCGTTACGAAATCGAAAAGGGTTTGTTTAATGATGAGATTGAAGTAAAGGATTTACCGCAAATTTGGAATGATAAATACGAAGAATATTTAGGAATTCGTCCTGCTAATGACAGAGAAGGGGTTCTTCAGGACGTGCATTGGTCGGGTGGAGATTTCGGGTATTTTCCTTCCTATGCACTTGGATATATGTACGCAGCACAATTTAAGAATAGCATGCTAAAAGCTATACCTAACTTTGATGAATTATTAGCAGAAGGAAATTTATCGCCAATTCGCGAGTGGCTTACTAAAAACATTCATCAGTATGGAAAATTAAAGAAACCACTTGAAATTTTGCAAGATGTTACAGGTGAAGGTTTAAATGCAAAATATTTAATCGATTATTTAAAAGATAAATATACAAAGGTATACGATTTACCTTTAGAAATTCAGTAAAAAAAGAGACCAATAGGTCTCTTTTTTACTGAATTTCTATACAAGCTTAGAAAATCTTACTTGTTCACTGCCTTTTTGGCAAAGCCCATACGTTTGTTTGGTACTGGACCTCAATTTCAATCTTTTTATTTATATCCCTTCCGCAACTTTCACATTTTCCAGCTGTGTCAGATAGTGTTCTGCAATGATCGCAATAATATTTCTCCATTGTGCTGTCACTCACTTTAACATATTTATTTTATTGTATTAAAATAATGGCTGAATTGTTACACTTTCTAAGGATTAGCGCTATTTTATGATACAATCATCTTATAAATTATTAAAAAATACATAATTTACTTATAACAGAAGGGAAGTGTAGGAATTGTATTTACCATCTTTTAGCCTTGAAGGTAAAACAGTGATTGTGACTGGTGCTGGAAGAGGAATAGGACGGGCTATTGCAATCGGAATGGCAGAGGCTGGTGCAGATGTCGGGGTGATTGCTCGCACGGAAGCGGATTTACAATCAACTGCTGCAGAAATTGAGAAATTAGGCCAAAAATCTTATATTGTGAAAGCAGACGTTACAAAGAGGGAACAAGTAAAATCAGCAATTGAGCAAATTATTAATGAGACAGGAAGTATTGATATATTAGTAAATAATGCAGGAATGAATATCAGGTCGAAGGCACTCGATGTAACAGATGAAGAATGGCAGCAAATTATGGATACAAACTTGAAATCAGCCTTTATGTTTTCACAAGAGGTTGGAAGACATATGAAAGAAAAGAAAGCAGGTAAGATTATTACCATTACCTCAGTAGGCGGGCATGTAGCATTAAGAACTGGTGTGGCTTATGCCGCTACAAAGGCAGCATTAATTCAAATGACCAAGGTGTTGGCTCTTGAATGGGGAAAATATAATATTAATGTGAATGCAATTGGTCCATGGTATTTCAAAACACCCTTAACGGAAAAATTGTTGCAGGATAAAGAGTATGTAAAAGATATATTGGCTGTTACTCCGATGAAAAGAGTTGGGGAATTAGAGGAGTTAGTTGGCCCAGCAGTATTTTTGGCATCAGAAGCAAGTAAATATATGAATGGACAAACAATCTTTGTAGATGGCGGAATGACCATTCAAGGATTTTAATCAAAGAAAGGCGCCAAAAGCGGCGCTTTTCTCTATTGCTCTATCAATAAAATGATGTTGATTTCTCCAATTTCCCCCATTTGTATCGGAAGGCGTATCGCCTTGGAAAAACTTGAAATCTTAGAATGCCCAACAATTACAGTAGGAGGGGTAATATCAATTAAAAATCCTTTATTCGAAATTTGTGTTGAAATATTTCCAGCTATCATATTACCTAACTCACCGGCAAAGCTTTCAAGCATTTCTCCCATTACCGGCATCCCAAACATTACTTCTCCAATTTTGGAGAAAACTTCTACTTCCCCATCTATAATGATTCTTCCTTTAATATCTCCCGTAACCCCAATCAAAACCCCAATGGTATGCTGGCTATAAGGAGAATTAAACAGTGTTGGTTGTTGGAATTCCACTTGGATTGGCAAGACAGAATGAATAGATTCAATAGTCCCATTTAATACGGCTGTTATTTTTTTACTATTTGTCATGCCGTAACCCCCTGAATTTTATCATAAAAACATACTAACATATTTTGTTTTTAGAAGAGAGTAATTTTTCGAAAAATTAGTTTGCTGGAAATAATTTAGGTCTTTCTTACTGGGTAATATCGCGTATATAATTGGAAATGCACAGCAACTCCTTCAAAACAATTTTGCTCCTAATATGGAGCATTTTTTATTTCTCTTACTTTTTCTTCATAGGGTATCTACATAACATTTCATTTAATGGAAAACATATCCTTATATAGAAAGAAGGAGAATTTTAGATATGCCAAAAATATTTTCTGTAGGGCTTGGGATTCCTGAAAACATTATTCCTCAAAAAGATGCCATGCTCTTTGCAAAAAAGTTATTTTCAAGTGGTTTCCGAGATATAGAGCGATTATTATCCGTTTTTCAAAATGCAGAAATTGAATCACGCTATTTTGTAAAAAACATTGATTGGTATGGTGAAGAACATTCATTTGCTGAAAAAAATAGCCTTTTTATTGAAATGGCAGAAAAATTGGGAATCGCAGCAATTGAAAATTGTCTTCATAATAAAGGAATAGACTATCAGGAAATAGAGGCAATTTTTACTATATGCACAACAGGCCTAGCGACGCCAAGCTTGGAAGCGAGAATAATGAATAAGTTACCTTTCCGGTGGGATGTAAAACGAATTCCTATTTGGGGATTGGGATGTGTCGGAGGTGCAGCAGGACTATCAAGAGCATTCGAGTATTGTCTAGCATTTCCAAAAGCGAAGATTCTGTTATTATCGATTGAACTTTGCAGTTTAACTTTTCAAAAAAATGATCTTACAAAAAGTAACTTAATTGGCAGTTCATTATTTGCTGATGGTGCTGCATGTACATTATTAGTTGGGGATGAAGCAGACGTACAACTTCCAACTGTTTCCTCGCTTCCCTCCATAATTGGAACGCAATCCATACTGTTTAAGGATTCGTTAGATGTCATGGGCTGGGATATTAAAAACGACGGATTACATGTTATTTTTTCAAAAGATATTCCAATGATTGTAAGGAAATGGTTGCAGCCAAAAGTTCAAGAATTTCTAGCCGGTTATCAACTAAAGGTAGAGAATATCCAACATTTAATTGCACATCCCGGTGGTAAGAAAGTCATAGATGCATATGTTCAAGCACTGGGTTTAGAAGAGGAGTTAACCAATGATACTAGGTTTGTATTAAAAAAATATGGAAATATGTCATCTGTAACCATCTTTTATGTTTTAAAAAGAATCTTGGAAAGAGAAATTCAATCTCAGGAATGGGGTCTCGCTATGGCTCTTGGCCCAGGATTTAGCTCAGAACAACTACTATTAAGGTGGGATTAGTCATTGTTTTTAATAATTTTTATTAGCATTGTCATCATTCAGCGTTTGGTCGAACTATGGATAGCCAAGAAAAATGAAATTTGGATTAAAAAGCAAGGAGCTATAGAAGCGGGAAGAAATCATTATAAAATCATGGTGTTTATTCATGCTTGCTTTTTCTTGTCTTTAGTAATAGAGGTATACGGGCTTAAAAGAACAATGATTTCGAATTGGTGGATATTCCTTGTCCTATTTGGGCTAACTCAGGTCGGAAGAATTTGGGTGATCACAGCATTGGGGCGATTTTGGAATACTAAAATACTTGTGTTGCCGAATACTACTATAGTCAAAAAAGGTCCGTATCGGTGGTTTAAGCATCCCAATTATATAATTGTAACCCTGGAGTTATTTATTATTCCGTTTATGTTCCAAGCATATTACACATTAAGTGCGTTTTTTATTTTAAATCAGTTTATTTTAGCTGTAAGAATACCTGCTGAAGAAAAAATGCTCGGTTTATATACGAATTATTTGGAAGAGCAAAAGGTGGAAAGCCAATTATTATTTAGAATAAAAAAGAAATAAACTTGTGCCAGGCGTTTATCTATTTCTGATAAACGTTTTTTTATATTGGGAAACAAGAGAAAATCCGTTACAATAAAAGTATTGAAATATATTACTTTTGGGGAGTTTGTACCAACATGATAAAAACAAAAACAATCGAAATAGGCAACACCACAGAAGCTATCAATCAACTAGTTAGTTTATATGAACGCTTTAAGGAAAATGGTGATAGTGAAAGAGTTGAGAAATCGGAGAAATTATTGAAAAAAATAAACAACCATGATTTCATAATCGCATTTTGCGGTCATTTTTCCGCAGGTAAGTCAACGATGATCAACACTTTACTTGGGGAAAAGCTTTTACCCTCAAGCCCAATTCCAACCAGCGCAAATTTAGTTAAGATTCATAAAACCGCTACTGATTATGCAAAAGTTTTTTATAAAGATGAAGCGCCATATTTATTCGAAGCTCCATACAATTTTCAAACAGTGAAAGAATTTTGCAAAAATGGAAATGTCACAGAAATTGAAATTGGAAAGAAACAAACAGATCTTCCAGATCAAGTGATTATCATGGATACACCGGGAGTGGATTCCACTGATGATGCACATCGTATATCAACGGAGTCTGCTATTCATTTAGCTGATATCGTTTTTTATGTGATGGACTATAACCATGTACAATCGGAATTGAACTTTCTATATACAAAAGAATTGCTGCAGCATGGAGTAGAGCTTTATTTAATTATTAATCAAATTGATAAGCATAAGGACGAGGAATTATCGTTTGCCGATTTTAAACGATCGGTAGAAGAATCTTTTTCCGCATGGAATGTTCATCCAAATGGAATTTTTTATACAACACTAAAAGATGGAAAAAACGACCACAATGAATATGTAAAAGTGAAGTCGCTTGTTAATGAGGTATTGGAACAAAAAGAAAGCCGCCTCTCATCTTCTATTCAATCAGCGGTTAATCTATTAATTCAAGAACATTTTAAATGGTTGGAAGAACAAGAGGAAGAAAAGGCAGCTAATGATAAAGAATTCTTAAAGGACTTGTCTATTAATGAAAAGCAGTCTTTATTGGCTAAAGAACAAAATCTCCATGAGAAAATGAAGGAATTGGATGCTCAGCTAGAAAGTTGGAGTAAATCATTTGATGAAGAGAGAACCAAAATACTTAAGAATGCCTATTTAATGCCGTTTGAAATAAGGGAGTTAGCGAAGGCATACGTAGAATCTGCCCAGCCTGATTTCAAAATGGGACTATTATTTAGTAAGAAAAAAACGGAAGAAGAAAGGGTAAAAAGATTAGAGGAGTTTTTTAAGCAATTAAATACACAAGTAGAATCAGGGTTAGTATGGCATACAAGAGAATTCGCAGGAAGAATCTTAAAAACAGCAAAACTGGAGAATGATGAATTGCAGTTAGCTGCTCAAAATTTATCCATTCACTTTGAAACTAGTTTATTAAAAGATTTGGTTAGAAAAGGGGCTAGAATGTCAGGTGAATACGTCCTCCATTATTGTGAAGAAGTTGCGGATTCTTTAAAAAAATTAGCACATCAAGAATTGGAAAAGTTTAAATTGAATGTTCAACAACAATTGGAGTATGTCATTCAAAATGAACGTGATACACTTTCTGGTGAGTGGAGCAATGTGAAAAAATACACAGATGCGATAAGAAGGCTTCGAGAATTATCGGTAATGAGGAATGTAAAAGAAGAGAAGGTCTATACACCAATAGCTGATGTTCGAGAGATATATCAGGATATTCAACAGGAGTGGAAAAAAGAGGAAACGGTGTTCCGAGTGTATGATAAAGAACAAGGGAAGGAAAAGACATCAGAAAAAGTACAACAAAAAATTAGCACAACGTTGGATGATACAAAAATAGGTGAAGAAGATAGCTATTCAGCAGAATTAATTGTTCCTAAATTGCAGCAAACGGCAGATTTGTTAAAAAATAAACCAGGTTTTGCACGGATAACCGATCATATCTTATCAAAGAAAGCAAGAATTGAAAATAAACAGTTTACTATTGCGTTATTTGGGGCATTCAGTGCCGGGAAATCATCATTTGCTAATGCGCTTATTGGAGAAAAAGTGTTGCCGGTTTCTCCAAATCCAACGACAGCGGCTATCAATCGAATTTGTCCTCCTACTCAGGAACACTTACATGGAACAGCAGTAATCCATTTGAAAAGCAAAATACACTTACTAGACGATATTCAAAAATCCTTAAAGGAGTTTAATGCTGTATGTGAAAGTTTAGATGAAGCGGGTAGTATTATTTCTCAAATTCACGAGACAAAAGAAGCTCGTCAGAAAATTCATCTATCATTTTTACACGCTTTCTTAAAAGGATATGAAGTCTATCAAGATAAACTGGGTCAAGATATTATGGTCGGTTTGGAAGAATTCAAGGGATTTGTGGCAAATGAGTCACAATCATGCTTTGTAGAATCCATTGATCTATATTTTGATAGTGAGCTGACAAGACAAGGGATAACCCTGGTAGATACACCTGGAGCAGATTCCATTAATGCTAGACATACAGGTGTAGCCTTTGAATATATCAAAAATTCCGATGCAGTCCTGTTCGTAACTTACTATAATCATGCTTTTTCAAAAGCAGATAGGGAATTTTTAATTCAGTTAGGGCGAGTAAAAGATGCTTTCGAGCTAGATAAAATGTTTTTTATTGTAAATGCTATCGATCTTGCAGACTCAGAAGAAGAATTAAATGATGTCAAGAGCTATGTTCATGATCAATTAACCCAATATGGTATCCGATTTCCTAAACTATTTGGAGTTTCCAGTTTACTTGCGCTACAAAAAGAAAAGCAAGACTCAGGGATTGTAGAATTTAAAAAATCTTTTGAAGCATTCTTATCTAATGATCTTATGAGAATGAGTATTCAAGCAGCATACAATGAAGTTCAAAGAGCAATAAAGATGATTGATCAGCTAATTGAAACAGCTCTTGAAAGTCAAGAAGAAAAGGAAAACAGAAGAAAACAATTAGTGTTAAACCAGGAAAAAATCGAAGAGCAATTGAAACAATCCAAACCTACAATCATTTTAACCAAGCTAAAACAAGAACTGCAGGAGCTATTGTTTTATGTTAATCAAAGAACATTTTATCGATTCAGTGACTTCTTTAAGGAATCCTTTAACCCTGCAACATTACAAAATAATGAAAAATCATCATTGAACAAAGCTCTGAGTGAACTTTTAGAAAGCTTAGGGTATGATTTTGCACAAGAAATGCGTGCTACATCATTAAGAATAGAAAATTATTTAAAAGATTTATTCCAAAAAAGACTTGATCAATTTAAAGAACAAATAGCCAAATTCCAATCAACCATAACGGTATCAGATTATGAAATTGGTTCTATCCCGACATTGGAATTTCCATCTGCTTTTATCAATATAGACCGCACTCAATTAGAAAAGACATTTAAGTATTTTAAAAATGCAAAATCATTTTTTGAAAAAAATGAAAAGAAATTAATGGAGGAAGAACTTCAGCAATTATTAAAACCGCTTGCGGACCTTTATTTAGAAGAGCAGAAATTAAGGCTGGAGGAATATTTTAATCCATTTGTGGAGCAAGAATTTACAGGATTGCTTCACCATATACATGAAGACATAAATGAACAATTTAAAGCAATGCTCGCTGTTCTCCATGAAAAAATCGATCTAGAGGAATGGACGGCTATACGGGAAAAACTTGCAAAGTAACATTGTTGTTACGGGGGGATGGGGATGAAAGGCAGCAGATTTCATGCTTGTGCAACTTGCATTCATTTTCACGCATTTAGGATGGATGGAAATATGAAATATAAGTGTGAACGTTTAGGGTATGATACTAAACCTAGTTATCAATTTAATTGCTGGACTCCGAAGGAACATGTTCTTAGGTTAATCGAAAAAGAAAGACGACAAGCAACTCCGTTAAAAAGTGATAATAACATAGATAAAGAATCTTAGAATAACTTGGTAGTAAATGAGTGAAAGAGGAGTGGGATGGGATGAAATACATTAAAAGTCAGGAATGGTTAGTCGAACATCTTACAGATGCTAATGTTAGGGTAGTAGATTGCCGGTTTACATTAGGAAAACCACAAGCTGGATGGGAAGCATATCAGAATAATCATATACCCGGGGCTGTTTTTTTTGATTTGGAAGATGATTTGTCGGGAGAACTATCCGAACATGGGGGGAGGCATCCTCTTCCTGATTTAGTTCAATTGCAAGAGAAAATAGAGAGTGCTGGTATCGATTCAACCACTACGGTTATTGTATATGACAATGGAGAAGGTTCATTTGCAGGACGTTTTTGGTGGTTGTTATCATATTTAGGACATACAAATATCTTTATTTTAGATGGCGGCTATACAAAATGGATTCAAAATGGAAATATTGTTTCTCAAGCAGTGCCTACTTTCAATAAAACATCTTTCACCATGAATATTCAACATAACTTATTGGCATCCTATGAAGACGTAAAAGAAAATATCTCAAGTCAAACTGCGATATTAATAGATTCACGAGCAAGAAATCGTTATTTAGGGCTAGAAGAACCAATTGATAAAAAGCCTGGCCATATTCCTGGTGCGATTAATATTGAATGGGAAGATGGGTTTTCCAATGGTTGCTGGAAGTCAGTTGAAAAACAAAGAGAAAGATTCGCCCATATTAAAATGGAAACACCAATTATTGTTTATTGTGGGTCAGGAATAACCGCAACCCCAAATTTCATTGCTTTAAAAGAGGCGGGCTTTAAGAATGTAAAATTATATGCAGGTAGTTATTCGGATTGGATTTCATACGAGGAAAATTCTGTAGAATTAGGCGAATAGAATATTTCTAAAGGAATCCATGTTATAATGGAAAAGGAAAACAAAATAGCCTGAGGTGATCAATTGAGAAACTCATCACATTTATTACTGGTAGACGGCATGGCACTTTTATTTCGTGCTTTTTATGCTACAAGTGTTACTGGTCAATATATGATTAATTCTAAAGGGATGCCTACTAATGCCGTACAAGGCTTTATGAGACATTTACTTACCGCTATAGAAGAAATGACCCCCACCCATGCAGTTGTTTGTTGGGACATGGGTAGCAAAACGTTCCGAAACGAAAAGTTTGATGGGTATAAAGCAAATAGGCAAGCACCGCCTGTTGAATTAATACCTCAGTTTGATTTAGTGAAGGATGTCGTAACGGCTTTCAACATACCTAATATTGGGGTTGTTGGTTTTGAAGCGGACGATTGCATTGGAACGATTGCGAAATCGGTGCAAAATGATATTCCGGTCTCTATCTTAACAGGAGATAAGGATCTCTTGCAGCTTGTTGATCATCAAATACAAGTAAATATCATTCAAAAAGGATTTGGGAATTATAAAACATACTCGCCGAATATATTTTATGAAGAGTATGGAATTTCACCGTTGCAATTCATTGATGTAAAAGCTTTGATGGGTGATACAAGTGATGGATATCCTGGGGTTAAGGGAATTGGTGAAAAAACTGCCTTAAAGCTAATCCAACAATATGGGACAATTCAAGAGTTGCTTCAAAATCTTTCACAATTGACCCCAACTCAAAAGAAAAAAATTGAAGAGGATCTCGAGATGCTTCATATGTCCCGAGAGTTAGCTGAAATAAAATGTGATGTACCATTAACATTTTCCTTGGAGGAATCTGTTATAACGGATATAGCGCCCGAATTTCTATCCTATATTGATGATTTAGAATTAAAAAGTATCCGAAGACATCTAATTCAAAGTAAGTGGGCAAATCTTGCAAGACAAGCCTAATGGTAAGAGCAATCACAAAATGCGATTGCTCTTATTTTTTCTAACGCAAGCAGGACATCGACTAGGAGACTTCCATGTCTTGGGTCAACATCAGCAGAAAATAAAGTGCCCATTTCACTCGAGAAATAACCTTACGGGGTTCCATTATCTTTATCGAAGCCCCTGCGAGTTTGTGCGTTGATGGGCAAGGCACTTTGGTGCATTTTTACTTATTTTGTATTGCTCTTTTTCGCTGCATTTTCCAGCTTGGATTTTGGATCATTGGCTGCAAATTCTGTATCCTGGCCATATCCTTGCGGGGTAACTCCTGGAGCCTTTGTTCCACGATTATTATTTTTTTTCGTCACTTCCCTCACCTCCATTTTACTAGAATCCCCAATTTTCTAATGTAATTATTCAGTTATATTAATTTAAAGGATTTTCATAATCAGCTATATAGTCATGCAAATAAAAATATTGTAAAATAAAAAAGGTGAATAAGGGGATTACTTCTAGGTGACAGGTTAGTGAGGGAGAGTATTTGAAAAAAAAAGAATTACCATTAGATGATTTTTTATTGGATCTTCGCAGAAAAGGCTTTAAATTTGCCGATGATGTTATTGGCTTTATCTATTTTGGAAAACAATACACAGCTGCAAGTGACTCCATCATAAAAGCCGCAATCGAAATTACATTAAAAACACAAAAAGAATTTGATGGAAGCTTCTATATTTCATTACTAGAATCGTTAAAACATAATAATATTCATTCCAGAAATCATGCATTTAAATATGCTGAGAAGATTGGTTTATTGACAATATAAAAAGAGGTGAAAAAACACCTCTTTTTTTGTTCTACAATTTTCTGTCTAAAAATCGTTTCTTTAAGAAAGAAAAAGGAATTGTTTTTTCAATAGGAAGTTCGCTGATGATCATTCCGAAAAAGATTAAAATACAACCGATGATACCATAATAAGATAATCTTTCGTTTATGGTGATAAAGGATGTGATAGCTGCGAAAACAGGTTCCATTGTTAAAATAATCCCCACTCTTGTCGGAGAGGTAAATCTTTGTGCGTTCATTTGCATAAAAAAGGCAAATGCTGTTCCTAATACCGCAGTTATAATTATCGCCATTATGGTTGTGTTGGAAAATATATGGCTGGATTGCAGTACCACCTTCCAGTTTTCAAATACTATGGCACTAATCGCACATAATAGAGCTACGGTGAAAATTTGCACAGTTGTTAACAACAAGACAGGAACTTTTTTTGTAACATGGTCTGTTAAAATAATATGAAAAGCAAATCCGAAGGCACAAATAAGAACCAAGCCATCCCCAATGGAAAGACCAGTGCTATTTTTGGCAGCTAGTAAATATAGCCCCAAGGCAGCCCCAATAGAACCCATTATTGTTTTTGGTGTCGGATGGTTTTTATAGATTAGAAAGGTTAATAATGGTACCATGACTACACTTAATCCCGTGATAAAACCAGCTTTTGAGGGGGTAGTATACATAAGTCCCATTGTTTGAAAAGCATAACCGACAAATAAACATATACCAAGCAAAATCCCCGGAAGTAGTTGTCTTCCTGTAGCTGTTATTTTCCCTTTTTCTTGTAGTAGATAGATAATAAAAAGGATAATGCCTGCGATAAAAAAACGTACCGCATTGAACGTAAGCGGAGGCAAAAATTCTATAGCATTTTGAACAACTACAAAAGTAGTGCCCCAAATGAATGCAACAAGCAATAAGCCAAATTCTGCCCAAAATCTTTTACTCATGCTGTAATCCCTCTTTTTTATTCAAACGTATTGCTTTTCTTGCGAGTTCATCAGCTGTTTTATTTTCTGAACTAGGAACCCATTTGATAAAAAATAAATCTAATTGTTTTGTTAATTTCAGTGCTTCTTCAAGCAGTGACCGATATGGTTCTTTTTTAGCAAATTCTTTCTCAACTGCTTGAACGACTGCCTTTGAATCAGAACGGACCGAAATTATTTTAAATCCATTTTTAATGCAAATTTCCAAACTCTTAATTAAAGCTAAATACTCTGCTTCATGATTGTTTTTTTGCCCAAGTGGAATAGCATATCGTTCCACCTTGCCATTTACTTTAATAAAGACACCAGCACCACTGTCACCAGGATCGCCGGCACTTGCTCCATCAATATATACCTCAATCAATGGTCATTCTCCTTCATTGTAAGGGTGAAAGCTACTAATTATATATAGTTATCAATTTTTCCTTTTATACAGTGCATATCAGTTAGAATATCATAATTTTTATAAACTTGTTATATTTTATAATAAAAGTTTACACGAAAATTTACCGCAAAAAACTTACAATATCATGGAATTGCTGTATACGATTATTGGTATAATGAATGTTAAAAAGTAAATCGTTTTAATTTCATCTTATGAGGTGCTATGATATGAAAGTGAAAATTAAATGGCTGTACCGAGGTGCAAAAACAGCCGAAATACCTTTTGAATCCGATTGGATATCCCAAGAATTATTGGATAGATCTTTGGATGATATTTATAATACTGGACGTGTAAAGGACTTGATGATAATAGATGAAATGGGAACGGAATGGACTAAAAAAGAATACTTAAAATTAAAAGACCAAGTAAAAAAAGAACCCAGCAATTGTACGATATATTTTGACGGAGGATTTGATCGACAATCTGGAACCGCGGGGATTGGCATGGTTCTTTATTACCAAATCGGTACAGAGAAATTTAGATATCGGCAAAATGCAAAAATCGATTCGATTCAAACCAATAATGAAGCAGAGTATATTGCATTGTATAATGCTGTTGCTTTATTGGAGGAAATACAAGCTCATCACGTGCCCTGCATAATCAAAGGGGATTCTCAAGGTGTTCTAAAACAATTATCTGGAGAGTGGCCGTGCTTTGAGAAGGTATTAAATGATTGGCTAGATAGGATAGAGGAAAAGTTAAAAGTACTTGGAATAAAACCTACTTACATGCCAATTTCACGTAAGGATAATAAAGAGGCAGATCAGCTAGCCTCACAAGCACTGGAAGGGAAGGATATTTCTAGTCATTTAAAGATAAACTAATTTATTTAGGCTATTTTCTTAAACATTGTTGTTAGTTGCCAAATTAGAACACCATTATAGAAAATAGCTATAAAAGGAAGAGATTGAATGGAAAGGAAAAAACTCTTGCAGGAAGTTGATTCTATCATAGAATATTATTGTGAAGGGTGCTTTATAAAATCTACCTTACAAAAGGAACATAGTAAGACATATGCCCATCGTTTTTGTATTGAAAAGTGCACGATAGGTGAGAAATTAAAGGAAGTTGGAAAAAGACTGACCTAGTTTTTTGTAAACATAAGTAAATGAACAATAAAAGGCTGACATATTAAAATGCCAGCCTTGTTCATTTATAATTAAGATAATTTAGTTACGTTAGCAGCTTGTGGTCCGCGGTTTCCTTCAACGATTTCAAAAGAAACTTCTTGGCCTTCTTCTAACGTTTTAAAACCTTCACCTTGAATAGCTGTGAAGTGTACGAATACATCGTCTCCGCCTTCAACTTCAATAAATCCAAAGCCTTTTTCGTTGTTAAACCATTTAACTTTACCGTTTTGCATGTTTCTTAATCCTCCTAAATCTTTAAAGCACATAGTGCCAAGAAAAAATGTAACATCAAACGCATATATTGCATAATCTAATGGAATCAGGCGATATAATAAGTTTAATGTTAAAATAAATATACACCAACAGAATTAGGGAGTCAAGAAAGTTTAGGTAAATTTTTTATTTTTTCAGAATAGGAGGAAAAAGAAACAAAACTCCTTGCTTCGTTTAAGAATTGGATGTTTTCTTGTTTAATTAAAATATCTATAGTAAAATTTGTATGATGAGTTATTAAATAGAATGTACACACTTCGTTTTATTCATTTGCTTTTCACATAGTGGAAAATTTTAATATGTTTAAGTTTTAGGCATCTTTTCATAAAGTTTCATTATATAGTTGGTAGGAAGATGAATTAAATAGTTTACATTTTGAAAATAGTAATGCTGAAGAAAAGTGCCTTACATAATGGGGGTTTAGGGATGCCAACACCAAGTATGGAAGATTATATAGAACAAATTTATTTATTGATTGAAAGTAAAGGTTATGCACGTGTATCAGATATTGCAGAAGCTCTTTCTGTCCATCCCTCCTCGGTAACAAAAATGGTACAAAAGCTAGATAAAGATGATTATTTAGTATATGAAAAATACCGTGGCTTAGTATTAACATCGAAAGGTAAGAAAATTGGAAAACGATTAGTAGATCGTCATGATCTATTAGAAAAATTTCTTCAAATAATCGGTGTTAAAGAGGAAAACATTTATCAGGACGTTGAAGGAATTGAACATCATTTAAGCTGGAATTCTATCGATAGAATCGGTGATTTAGTACAGTTTTTTGAGGAAGATCCAGAACGGGTTACAGCATTAAAAGTATTACAAGAGAAAAATGAAGAAGAGTTATAAAAAAGAAAAGAACCTTCAAAACTGAACTGTAACCCAGTTTACGGACAGTTTAAAAAAAGTGCTAAGCAGATATTTGATGACTCCGGTATTGTACCGGGGTCATTTTATTCAATCCCCAATGGTAACGATAATTGTTATACTCCTCGATTACTCGATCTACTTCACTTTTAACATCTTTTAAATTATCAAGTGATTTATAATCTGCCAAATCCTTAAAGTGACCAAAGAAGCTTTCCATCGGTGCATTGTACCAACAATTTCCCTTTCGGGACATGGATTGTGTTAGACCAAGCTTTTTTACTTTACTTTGGAACAAGGGGTGAGTATAGTGGAAGCCTTGATCAGAATGTAATATGGCTTCTGGATGAAAATGATGGCCAATAGCTTGTTTTAGTTTTTTTAAAGTCTCATAAACGATATCCATTGTTAAGGATGTGGACAGGTGATAAGCAACAATTTCTCTTGTAGATCCGTTCTTTACACAAGAGAGATATGCTTTTTGGCCTTTTCCATAATAGAGATATGTAATGTCTGTAAGCAGGACTTTCCCTGGCTCCTCTTGAACGAACTCCCGGCTAAGAAGATTAGGGCAAGTTAAATGTTCCTGAGTTGCCTTTGCCATCTTTCGATAAGGATTTGCTTTTCTAACCTTTGTTTCAAGATTATACTTTGCCATCAGACGCCTAATTTTCTTATGATTCATGACAACTGAATAATCATTCTCCATAATCATTTTAATTTGGAGAGCGCCTATCTTTTCTTTTTTGTTTAAGAAGACTTCTTGGATTAACTTTATGTCCATTTCATCCTGTTCGTCACGATGTGCCCGTATTGGTGAAGCATTCAATCAATCATAGTAGCCACTTCTGCTTATACCAGCCCGTTCACATAGGTAGGATACAGACTTCTTTAACTGATGTGTTCTAATAGTTTTCTCGATTAAAGTATACTTCTCATCTGTAGTTAGGATTGTTTTTTCTTCACCGCCTGCCTTTCTAACTCCTCTAGCTTTTTTAAGAAATCATTCTCTGCCTCAAGAAACTTAATTCTTGGCTCTGCCTTTCTAAGTTTATCTTCTATAGAAAGCTCTTTTGAAGAAGGGCGTCCCGTACTCCCTTTGCCACGACGTTCTGTAAGGAAACCTTCCTCTCCAAATTTCCGAAAAGTATCTCGCCAGCGTTTTAGGCAACGCTTAGGCTGTTCCTTCCCAATCATCTCTAAATCGAAACCATGTTCAATAAAGATTTGGGATGGAGTTTTACCACTTTTATACTCTGTTACTGTTTTCATCTTAAATTCCGGACTGTAAGAGATTTACCGGTCGGAAACACTCGAAATATTAGGATTCTTCTCAAGTTCTTTGATTTGAAATTCATTTTATATATTCTTACTCATAGTAATCCTCCGCCCATATTCATTAAATCTATTTAAACATAAAAACCCCGGATATTGGGCACTTTTTTTATCAGTGTCCAGTATCCGGGGTATAGTTCAAACTTTGATGGTTCTTTTTTTATATGGTTTTAATATATCGGAGGATAATTTGAGAAGTTTTTATCATTTTCATCACTATTATATAAATAGACATTTCCATCATGATTCCAGTCAATATTTGTACCTTCGATTATGCCATCTTCTGTTTCCATAAGTGCCTTTCGATAGGAAATGATTCTTCCCTCCGATGTTTCAAAACTAATAATATCACCTTTATAATTTCGTTGAACCTTGATAATGTGTTCCATTTAAATTACTCCCTTGCTTATGATATTCCATTTATTCATCACAAAGATAGAGGATAAAGATGTGATGAAAATGAAAGGATAATAATATTTTGGTTAAATTAGAGGGAATTCAAACATAAATATTTAATATTTTATAAGAGATTTGTGAATTAAGGGGGGGAATTAAGTGAATTCATTTTCATGGGAACAAGAAACCAAGAGAAGTTGGGATCAAAATGCGGAAAACTGGCATTCCAAATCTCAAAATATGTGGTTACATGGCAGCAGAAGAGAAATTATTCCATTTTTCACCAAACACATACCTAAAGGACGGGTTGCTGATTTAGGCTGTGGCGATGGATATGGTTCTTTTTTATTGAGTAAGAAAGGATATAAAGTAGTAGGAATGGATATTTCCGATAAAATGGTTGCACTAGCCAAAAACTATGAAAACGATGATGTGACCTTTGTTCAAGGCAGTTTACTAAAAACC
>Ga0224733_1078_pt1 | contig 18658 bp, 14 predicted proteins | sample IA12soil_GW_FP2_FD_161642 | JGI IMG/M metagenome (GOLD analysis project Ga0224733, IMG submission 161642) | Enriched cells from agricultural soil in Iowa, United States - IA12soil_GW_FP2(-) | ecosystem: Environmental > Terrestrial > Soil > Agricultural land | place: USA: Iowa | collected 2017-05-08
TCCGACTTTCCAGGCGGCGTACGACACCTTGATCTTGCGGACACCCGACGGCGAGCTGTCGCCCATGCTTGCCACGGACTGGCAGTACGACGACACCAACACGAAATTGACGCTAAACCTGCGTAGCGACGTAACTTTCAGTGATGGCGCTTCGTTTGACGCGGAAGCAGTTAAGGCGAACTTCGACCACTTCCGAACTGGTAGTGGGCCTCAAGGATCGACCCTGTCATCGTTGTCCGCAGTTGACGTAGTCGACTCCGATACGGTGCTCGTCACCCTGACTCAGCCTGACCCATCACTCCTCATCTCTCTGAGCAATGCAGCCGGCATGATGGGTAGCCCCGACAAGCTAGGCACCGACGAAATCAAACTCAATCCGGTCGGGACCGGGCCTTACATCCTCGACTCCGAGGCGACAATTGTCGGTTCGCAGTACACTTTCCGCAAGCGAGAAGGGTACTGGAACCCCGATCTCGCGAAATTCGACAAAGTGGTCATCAAGGTCATCGCGGATCCAACCGCGGCGCTCAATGCGCTCGTGTCCGGCCAGCTTGATGCAGCGCTACTCAATAGCAAGACCGCGGGACAAGCTCGTACAGCCGGACTAACCGAACACAACTATGTCAACAACTGGCTAGGCCTGATTCTCTACGATCGTGCCGGCGCAGTCGCACCGGCTCTCGGCGACGTCCGCGTCAGGCAAGCGATCAACTACGCAATCGACACGAAAAGCATCCTGAGCAGTATTTATCAGAATTCGGGCGAACAGACCAGCCAGATCTTTGGCGAGAGCAGCACCGCCTTCGATCCGGCGCTCGATAGTACCTACACATACGATCCCGACCGATCGCGCGCTCTACTCGCCGAGGCCGGACACGCCCGTGACGTCGAACTGGTTCTGCCGGTAGCTGCATCACTGGATCCCGCGATGATCGCAGCTGTTGCACAGCAACTTGGCGACGTGGGAATCACCGTCCGAACGCAGACTGCGGATCCGTCGAATCTCATTGGCGACCTGACCTCAACCAAATATGCGGCTGTACCCATCACGCTGTTCCAACCCAACACGTGGCGAACGATTGAACAAGCCGTCTCCCCCGACGCAGTATTCAATCCCCAGCAGTCCGCTGATCCTGTGGTCGAGGACCTAATCAGCAGGATCCGCTTAGGCGACGCCGACGGCACTGCCGCCAAGGAATTGAACCGGTATCTCGTCGACCAGGCATGGTTCGCACCATTTCTGCGTCCCGACCAGTTCTTCTTCACTAACGACCGAGTCAGCGTTGAACCGCAAGCAGAGCAGCTAGTGCCGTCGATCTACAACTACGCGCCTGCATGAACTACGAGGCGACCTGAACCGCCGGAAGCTATCCGAGGTCATCAATGTTGACATATCTCCTAAGACGCCTGCTCTCCGCAGTAGTACTTCTATTCACAATCTCGACGCTTACGTTCTTCCTCATCTACTCGTCCGGATCTAACACAGCCCGAACGATTCTCGGCGAATCCGCAACAGATCAGCAGGTTCTGGCGAAAGCACACGAACTGGGGCTCGATCAGCCGATTATGTCGCGCTACTGGTCATGGCTATCGTCGGCAGCCACAGGAAATTTGGGCACATCATGGTTCACCAGTGAACCAGTGGCGTATTCACTCGAGACACGTCTACCGATCACCCTGTCGCTCGTCGTTACAGCCACTGTGTTCGCCGCAGTATGTGCCACCGCGCTCGCAATGGTAGCGGCGGTCCGGCGCGGCTGGCTGGACAAGGCTCTGCAAGTCCTATCTGTGCTGGGATTCGCAATTCCGAGTTTCATCGTTGCGATCTTCCTGATCTCGACCTTCGCCATCAACCTCCAGATATTCCCAGCCACCGGATATGTCCCTGCAACAGAGAACCCTCGGCAGTGGGCTGTGTCCCTGGCACTGCCGATCCTCGCTTTGCTCGTCGCCACCGTTGCATCCTCCGCAAGCCAACTCAGAAGCGCGATCATCGATGTGATGCAACGGGACTTCGTACGCACGCTCAAGGCTCGCGGACTTCCTACTCGCGAGATCATGTTCCGCCACGTGCTGCGATCGGCCGCGACGGCAGCACTGACGGTTCTTTCTCTCCAGTTCGTAGCGCTCCTTAGCGGTAGCGTCGTCATCGAGCAGATGTTCGCGCTCCCCGGCATTGGGTCACTGGCAGTGAATTCGACAACGCGGGGGGACCTCCCAGTGGTCATGGGAGTAACCGTCTACACGGTCATCGTGGTCATCATCGTCAACACGATTGCGGATCTCCTCGCCGCATGGTTGAACCCAAAAGTTAGAAGTACACTGTGAACAACTCGAACACTGCCGGCGGAGGCCGGGACCTGAATAAAGTGTTGCGCACGAACAAGATTGGCGCAGCTGCGGCCGCATTCTTGGTCCTCATCGTGGTTGCAAGCATCGCTGCACCGCTACTATCACCGTTCGATCCTCAGCATGTCGACCTCACCGCCACGCTCCAAGGGCCGAGCAAAATTCATCCGCTTGGAACAGACAGTGCTGGTCGGGATATGCTGAGCCGACTGCTCTATGGCGGTCGGACCACTCTGACGGCCGCTGTGACAGCAGTCCTGGTGGCGATGATCATCGGAATCCCCTCCGGACTGCTTGCTGGGTACTACGGGAAATGGGCCGACTCAGTCGGCGTGTGGGCCTCGAACATGCTGCTCTCGCTTCCCGCAATTGTCGTACTACTCGCCGGTCGCGCCGCGTTTGGTCCGTCGGTGTGGATCTCGATGACCGTGTTCGGCGTGTTGACCTCTGCAACTCTATTTCGACTGACTCGTACAACAGTGCAGAACGTGCGCCATGAGCTGTACATCGACGCGGCTAAGGTCTCCGGTCTGACCGACACCCGGATCATCGGTCGCCACGTACTGGTGGTCATCCGGGCACCTATCATCATCCAAGCGTCGATGATCGCGGGCATTGCCATCGGTGTCCAGGCCGGTCTGGACTTTCTTGGCCTAACAGATCCCAACGTCCCAGCGTGGGGAACGATGCTCAGTGAGGGATTCCGGAATATCTTCGTCGATCAGTCGCTGACACTCTGGCCTGCGCTTGCGATCAGCTTGACCACGATGTCTTTCGTCCTGCTGGCCAACGGATTACGCGACGCACTCGAGGACAAACCTCATGCCGCAGTAAGTACTACCGCTGGGCGGACAATCAGCACGGTGTCCGTGCGTGAAAGCGACAGCGACAGCGACAGCGACAGCGACAGCGACAGCGCCGCTATCTTGCGGGTGCGAGGACTGACTATCGCCTATCCGGATGCCAGCGGATCGCTCGTTTTTTGGGTGGTTGATTGCGTGTCATTCTCGGTCGCACCAGGCGAAACCGTCGGCATCGTCGGAGAATCAGGGTCCGGTAAGACGCAGACCGCGTTCAGCATCCTAGGTCTGCTTCCTGAGGCCGCACAGTTGGTGAGCGGCTCGATCGAGTTCGACGGCTCGACACTCTGGGGTGCACACTCCGGAAGAACAACTCGCGAGAGCAGGGCACTCTTCGGCCGTGAGATCTCTTACGTCCCACAGGAACCGATGAGCAACCTAGATCCCTGCTTCACGATCGGGTACCAACTGACTCGCCCTCTGATACGAACCGGCGGGATGACAAAGCGAGATGCCACCGAGTATTCGATAGGACTGCTCGAACGTGTGGGTATCGTGAACCCCACGCAAACGATGAAATCGTATCCACACCAAATATCAGGTGGGATGGCGCAACGAGTGCTGATAGCCGGCGCCGTGGCACCGAAGCCCAAATTGCTCATCGCCGACGAACCAACCACTGCGCTAGACGTCACCGTTCAAGCTGAGGTACTCGATCTACTTCGTGGTCTTCAGGCCGATCTGAACATGAGCTTAGTAATAGTCACGCACAATTTCGGAGTCGTGGCAGACCTGTGCCAGAGGGTAGTCGTGATGCGAACGGGTGCCATCGCCGAGAGCGGCCCCACCGAGCAGATCCTGGAATCGCCGCGATCCGCTTACACCCAACTCCTCCTTGATTCGCTCCTAGAGAACAAGCCCCCACTCTCGCGATTGCCGCGGATAGCGTAGGAAGCGAAAGAGGCCAACTGAACGGCTGACTGTGACGGATTTGACCGTGGGCATCGGCCGACGAGCCCCCAGCCGCCGTGTTGCCCGGAATTCGAATTCATCTGTTCTCAAAGGCATCTCACTCGCCCTCTCACACGGGAAGACTCTAGGTGTTGTCGGCGAGTCTGGTTCGGGAAAATCGACACTCGGCAGGGCGATACTTGGGCTAGCGCCCATTGACTCCGGGGCGATTGCATTTGAGGGGCGGGACATCACCCATGCCTCGAAGAAAGACCGTAGAGCATTGAGTTCTTCTCTCCAGGTCGTTTTCCAAGACCCTTACACGTCACTGAATCCGTCACTGTCCGTCGGTTCCATCCTCGCGGAACCGCTCATCGCCAGTGGTGTTGGGCGTGGTGCGGCCCGGTCACGCATCGCAAACCTGCTCGACCAGGTCGCGCTTCCTTCCGATTCCATTCACCGCCGCCCGAGCGAGTTCAGTGGTGGTCAACGCCAACGGATCGCTATCGCCAGGGCCATCGCGCTCCGACCGAAATTGGTCATCTGCGACGAACCCGTCAGTGCTTTGGATCTATTGAACCAAGCCCGAATTCTCGACCTTTTCCTCGAAATTCAGCATGAAACAGAAGTCGCCTACCTGTTCATTTCCCATGACCTCGACGTGGTCCGGCACATGAGTCACGATGTTTCCGTCATCTACCAGGGCAGGTTCGTCGAATCGGGACCGACGGAACAGGTTGTGACCCGACCACAGCAGTCGTACACAAAGAACTTACTTCTCGCTGCGCCGGTTGCAAATGTCGACCGCCAATGTCAGAGGCGTACCGAAAGACTCGCGCTGCGTGCGCAGACCAGACAACACATGCTGAAAGTGGACAGCGATGCCGTTTACAACTGACCATGCATCCAAGCCCCTGAACGTCGCGCTCATCGGTCACGCGTTCATGGGTAGAACGCATTCCAACGCGTGGCGCAATGTCAACGCATTCTTCGACGTACCGCAGGTACGGCGACTCGTTTTGGCCGGAAGCAACGCGCAGCGCACCGAGCGAGCAGCACGGGAACTCGGATGGACAGAGGCCTGTGACGACTGGCGGGCGGTAGTGCGCCGGAGCGACGTCGACATCGTTGACATCGCCGTCCCCGGCTACCTACACGCCGAGATTGCGAGCGAAGCACTGAACCACGGCAAACACGTTTTGGTCGAAAAACCGCTGTCGAACACAGTCGACGAGGCTCTCGCCATGGTCGCGTCCGCTGACGACGCACGCAGGCACGGAATCCGCTCGATGGTTGCGTTCAACTACCGTCATGTCCCCGCGATCGGCCACGCTCGTCGGCTCGTAGCTGCCGGCGCTATCGGCGATATCCGCCACATGCGGGGACGCTACTCGCAAGACTGGCTGTCGGACTCGGCCACAGAAATGACGTGGAGACTCCGCCGCGAGACCGCCGGGGCCGGTGCCCTCAGTGATCTCGGCTCACACCTGATCGACCTCAGCTATTTTCTCACTGGCCGGACAGTCCAATCAGTGACAGGTCATACAGAAACAGTGATACCTCGACGCCGTAACGCCTCCGGCGCGATTGAGGAGGTGACCGTTGACGACATGTCCTGCTTCTACGCGAAGTTGGACGGTGAAATCACCGCACAGTTCGATGTCTCACGTATTGCGTTGGGGCGTAAGAACGCCCTGGAGTTCGAACTCTACGGATCGCTCGGCAGCCTCCGGTTCGAGTTGGAACGGATGAACGAGCTGCAGTACTTCGACGGAACTCGGCCAGCAACCGAACAAGGCTTCACACGAATTTTGGTGACCGAGAACGATCATCCTTACATCAACAATTGGTGGCCCAGCGGCCACGTGCTTGGCTACGACGCCACTTTCACCAACCAGGTCGCGCACTTCCTCACCTGCATCCACGACGGGACGGACCCGGCTCCCTCGTTCGAAGACGGCCTCCGGACTCAGCTTGTGATCGATGCCGTCCAAAACCATAGCCAGCCACCGGAAATCCGCATAAGCGGACTCGACGAGCTCCGGGCCGTCGTCGACACACAAGGAAGTTGACCGACATGAAGCGCTCGCAATTCGCTATCAATCCGATCCAATGGAACCACACTCCAGAGGCATTCGAATTGAGAAACGACCCTGTGTTCCGCAACAACCGTCTACCTGACGTATACAGCGAAGTTGCTGCATCCGGCTTCGACCGGATCATGCTTGAAATGGTCGACTGCATGACTGTGCAGCGCTACAAGCAGATACTCGATGCGCACGAATTGACACTCGCACCCGGGATCGTGCCGGTCCCCTTCCCCTTCGATCTTGGAATCGAAATTACTCCGGGAACCGCCGCGTGGGTTCGATGGTTCGATCCTGTACGACGTCTTGCTGAACTGTCCAATCACTTCGGGCTGGACTCCGCCTTCTTATGCCCACACATGCCACCGACAAATCCCAGGTTTGCGATCGCGGCAGCCACCGGAATCGGCTTCGACCAAGATCGCTTGGACCGAGTCGTCGAGTACATCGCAGCGGCAGCCGAAATTCTCCGATACGAGGGCATACGAGGCGCGCTGCACAATCACGTCGGTACCTGGATAGAAACGCAACACGAGGTTGAATACGTCCTCGACAGCATCGACGCAACCATCCTCGGCGCCGGCTTCGATCTCGGGCACCTCGAGTGGGTAGGAGCCGACACCGAGCACCTGCTCCACAAGTATCGCGACCGAGTTTATGACCTGCACATTAAGGATATTGACCTCGGTGTGGCCGCCAATATGCGCGAGTCACGGCTTCCATACCTGTCGACATACGAGACGAAATTCTTCGTTGAACCCGGGCAGGGTGACGTGAAATTCGAACGACTCTTCGCGATCCTCGGCGACGAATTCGAAGGCTCCATAATCATCGAAGTTGATCGCGCATCGACGACACCATTCGAAAGCGCTAAGACAAGCTGGGAGTGGGTTTGCGATCAAACACCCGAGTAGATGAGCAGACCGATCAAATTCAACGGAAGTGTGATCCCATTGTATGACGTCGTCGTGATCGGGAGCGGCCCAATCGGCGCGACCTACACACGCATACTGTCCGAGTCTGAATCCGGCAACACCCCGCGAATCCTGCTCGTCGAGTCTGGCCAGGTGACGGCCGACCCTCCTGGCATCCATGTGAACAACCTCGACGCAAATGCTCGCGATAGCGCAATACGCGCGTCCCAGGGCAGCAACAAAGACGATGTGGGTTGGGCGCCGCAGCTCCCGGACCGAGCAATTCTCGGCGGTCAAGAAGGACTGCGAGAGTACATCTCACGTCCAGGCCTCTTTCTGCTCGGTCACGATCAGGAGTACATCGAAAATACCGGTCTGCCGGCCGCTTCCGGCATCAACTGTGTGGGAGGGATGGCCACACGTTGGACCGGAGCCTGCCCACGACCAGGCGGGTCCGAGGTGATCCCGTTCCTCCCTTCTGAAGTTCTGGATAACGCTTTCGGTGTCGCAGAGCGACTTCTAGGCGTGACCCGGATGGCGGACACGGATCCGGCGATGACAAGGATCGCAAGACTACTTTCTTCTCGATATGATCAAGGCCGCTCCGCTGAACGCCGGGTCCAGCGAATGCCGTTGGCACTAAGTGAATCCGTTGATGGAGAACGGCGTTGGAGTGGAGTCGATACGATCCTCGGGGATTCGATGAGTGGAGCTGGTGTCGATTTGCTCCCTGGAAACCGGTGTGTCCGAGTGACGATGGACCAAAGGGGCCGGGCCACCGGAGTTGACTTGGTAGAAGTCATCACCGGCCGCCGACATCACATCCGGGCACGGGTCGTCGTCCTGGCTGCCGATTCGATCCGAACACCTCGACTACTATTCGCGTCGGGAGTCCGCCCCGAGGCTCTTGGCCGCTATCTGAATGAGCATCATATGGTCGTCGGCGCCGTGAAGCTAGCGGAGGAATATACCAACACCGGCGCCCCCTCGGACGGACGCTTGAGCGGGGTCTCATGGATCCCATTCGACGACACCACATTCCCACTGCACGGTCAGATTATGCACCTGAATTCATCCCCCGTAGACGTGACCGCGGGCCGCGCCGTAACCGGGGATCGAATCCTCTCAGTCGGTTGTTTCGCCCCGAAGCAGATCCAAAACACCGATCGACTGCGATTCGACGAGTCAACATTGGACGAGGAGGGCTTACCTACTATTTCGATCGACTACACTCTCACCAACCGTGACCTGGATTCAATCGAACGCGCGAAGCAATTCGTATCGAATACGGTCGACGCTCTGGGTGATCCTATTCACCCCGAAAGAGCTTACCTACTTCCACGCGGCTTCTCGCTGCACTACCAGGGCACAATGCGAATGGGGGAAGTAGATGACGACACCTCTGTGTGCGATCGCAACTCGCGGGTGTGGGGCACAGAAAACCTCTATGTCGGCGGAAACGGTGTAATTCCTACTGAAACAGCCTGCAACCCAACTCTAACGAGCGTGGCACTGGCAGCGATCTCAGCGGAACATATTCGACGAGATATCCTTGGCATCTAATCAGAAACGGATCGAGAAATGAAAGAATCAATCGACAGCACTCGACCTATAACACTTTTTACCGGCCAATGGGTGGACCTGCCATTTCGGGAAGTCGCACGCTTAGCAGCCGACTGGGGATATGACGGTCTTGAGATCGCAGTCGGCGGTGATCATCTCGATCTCGATCTTGCGGAATCAGAGCCTGGATATCTCGACGAACGCCGGGAAATACTTGATAGTTTCAATCTTCAGGTACATGCAATATCGAATCACCTCACCGGGCAAGCTGTGTGTGATGACCCGATTGACTTTCGACACAAGAACATTCTTCCAGATCGGGTATGGGGTGACGGCCGGCCGGAGGGAGTACGTAACCGTGCCGCGGACGATATGAAGCGAACTGCCCGACTGGCCCAGAAGCTAGGAGTTGACACTGTCGTCGGTTTTACCGGATCGAAGATATGGCGATACCTCGCAATGTTCCCGCCAGTCTCCGAGAGCATAATCGACGAAGGATACGCTGATTTCGCACGCCGATGGAACCCAATTCTCGACGTGTTCGGGGACGTGGGCGTTCGGTTCGCCCTTGAGGTTCATCCGTCAGAAATCGCCTACGACTACTGGACCGCGGAGCGCTCGCTTGATGCCATCGGGCACCGAAACGAGTTCGGATTCAATTGGGACCCTTCCCACATGGTCTGGCAAGGAATAGATCCTGTTTCGTTCATCTGGGACTTCCGCGACCGCATATATCATGTCGATTGCAAAGATACGCGCCTACGAAACCCTAACGGAAGGTCCGGAATCCTAGGGTCGCACTTACCTTGGGGTGACCCGCGCAGGCGATGGGATTTTGTATCAACTGGCCACGGAGATATCCCGTGGGAGGACTCATTTCGCGCTTTGGATTCTATCGGCTACCGCGGCCCGATCTCCGTCGAGTGGGAAGATGCCGGTATGGACCGTCTCCAGGGCGCCCCCGATGCCCTGCGGTACATCCGCTCTTTACTCTTCACTAAGCCAAATACCCGATTCGATCAACCTTTGCAGGCGAGGAGAGACTGAAACATTAGTGTATTGCAGGCAGAAATTTCGCTGGATCCTTCCCTTAATTCCCCGACAACCAGGAATTTACGAAACTAACGCAATGGTTAGATGGAATTTAGTCCACCACGCAGTCTTCAATATAAAAATACATAACAACGTAGTTCACACCATGCGCGGACCGGACATACGAAAGGAGCTAAGTATTTATTCAACGAACCCTAAACCAACCCGAGATATACTTGCAATATAAATACTGGATTGATTGCGATGCAGAGTCTTCAGATTGAGGGGAAGGCTCTGCATCGCAATACCAAGCTCGCGAGAGAGAAAAGAATATAGATCTCGTTTTGCGAGTGCCGAGAATTGAGATCTCTGGGCACTGGGAGAATCCTGAGACCCCTCCCCATTTGTTTCGCAGATAGACACTCTCTAATTGATATTAGATCGAACCCATGTGCACACCTGTACAAGATGCCATATTTCTTGGGTGTTTGCGCGAGGTTTAATCGCCTCGAATCGAACGGCGGACCGGCGCCCGCCAGTCTGTCGTCGCCCGATTGCAGGCGGGCAGGTCACTTGCCAGATTGATTACGCGCCGACATGGTGGGCCTCGATCGCTGCCAGCACGTTAACCCAGAGGGCCCGTTCCGAGGATTCCATTGCGGTCGCTCACCTCAGTTCGAATGGCTGGCTCGTTCATCACCAATGCCGCAGATAGTCTCAGAACTGCGACCGACATGAAGGTTCGGGCTCGGAGAGAGGCTTGCTCTGTCGAGATGCGGCATCGCCGTCAGAATCGAATCCGATTTGCCCGAAATACGCTTGGCTGCAATATCATTCAGTCTTGCGCATCGAGAAGCACCGAGAGTGCGTGATCGCCTCTCGATGACGCGCTCACCGTTACGCTGGGAGATGCACTTGAAAGATCGTGAGACTACGAATATCTGTGGATCAAAAGCCCGTCACTGCACGCAACGATCAATCAGGGTTAAGTGCGACCAGGGAAAATGAATTGCCCTCTATCGTTATGCGTCCAGGGCAGCTCCACCGCACTCGGCGACGACTCAAGCAACTCGATAACGAAGTGTGTCACTTCCTCGTCCCGTAGATTGCGGATACGGTGCGGATTCAGCGGTTTGGCAGAGCCTACTGTCTTGTAGAGCACGAAACCTGGCTCTGCATGCTGCACGATGCCCCAGTCCTCGTCACCGAGTTCTTGACCCTGGACTCTTCCAGCGTTCGGCCAGATCACAACGTGATCGTGGTGATGCTCATGAAAGTCGAACATACCGCCCGGCGGAAGCGTCATGGTCCATACGCGCACACGATCATTTTCGAAGATCAGCGTATCCCCCGGGGCCTGCGGAACCTGGGTTGGGTTGTCAGACATGGTTACTCCTTCACGGAATCGACTAGGCGCTGGGCCGAAGATCGGCACCAGACTCGGCGGACTGGATTGATCGTCGTCATTCCCCGCTGAATGCGGGTCGTGCGATGAGAAATCCGAGCTCAACTCGAAACAAGAAGTTCCTGAATGGATAGGCTCTGGATATCTCATGCTACGTCGATCAGCATGCCATCACCCGGCTCATGAGTCAATGGCGGGTTTCGTTGCATTTGGGCCTCATCAAGGCCTTTTCGTCAAACCTTCGGCGCACTGTTCTCGACATCTTCCGCGAGAACTGGGGTCGATGGCGAACAATTCTGATCCTCAGTCTAGGTCAACGACAAAATATTGGATAGACTATGGATCTGCAGACGGAGGCATCACTCAAAACGCTTGAGCATCCGCGGCCTCTCGAACGAGCAGCACTCTCAGGAGAAACAACAGATGAGCTTCGTTCCCCCATCCGACTTCCGTACGCGGCCCGATTTGACTGGCACGTTCGGCATGTGTGCCTCGACGCATTGGCTCGCATCACAGACCGCACAGTCAGTGCTCGAGAAGGGCGGCAACGCCTTCGACGGCGCGGTAGCCGCGGCTTTCGTGCTGCACGTAGTGGAACCACATCTGAATGGTCCCGGTGGAGATTTGGTTGCCATCGTGGCACCTGAGGGAAGGGAGCCATCTGTCCTGGTCGGCCAGGGCGCCGCTCCTAAAGGCGCAACAATCGAGCACTTCCACGATCAAGGGTTAACCATGGTTCCGGCCTCCGGCGCTTTGGCCGCGGCAGTGCCGGGGGCTGTCGACGCGTGGCTGCTTCTGTTACGCAATCATGGCAGTTGGGAGTTGAGGGACGTTCTCGCGTACGCGATTACCTACGCAGATAGCGGTCATCCGCTGTCAGATCGAGTGACCGCAGTGATCGACACGGTGGCCGAGCTGTTCCGAGAACAGTGGCCGAGCTCCGCGGCATTGTGGATGCCGGACGGAGCTTCTCCGCGATCGGGGGAGATGTTCCACAACCGCGCGTATGCGGCGACCCTGTCTCGAATCGTCAGCGAAAGCGAGTACGCGGGCGACCGAGTGGCGCGGATCGACGCAGCGCGCGATACCTGGAAACGCGGGTTCGTTGCCGAGCAGATCGATACGTTCATCCGGGTCGCGCATAGACACTCGTCGGGTTCAGATCATAGCGGAGTACTTACCGCCTCAGACATGTCTACGTTTGACGCCCATTTCGAACCACCCGTCCAATTCGATTTTCGCGGCAACACCCTCCTCAAGGGTGGACCGTGGGGGCAAGGGCCTGCTCTACTGCAGGCCTTGGCGATTCTGGACGGTTTTCCCGACGACCAGATCGATCCTTCGACGGCAGTCGGTGCTCACCATATTCTCGAAGCCTTGAAACTGGCGATGGCGGACCGGGACGCCTATTACGGCGAACAGTTGACCGCTGTCCAAATGGAGTACTTACTCTCTGCCGAGTATGCATCCCTACGCCGCAAAGAGATCGGCGAGACGGCTTCATGCGAGTTCAGGCCGGGAGTGTGTGCCGCAACGCCGTTCTTTCCTCCTCTTCGGGAAGAAGCGGGCACCACTGCTGCTGGCGCTGGTGAACCAACTGTCTCTGTCACCGGTGAAACTCGCGGTGACACATGCCATATAGACGTTATCGACAGATGGGGCAACGCGATCTCGGCGACTCCGTCAGGGGGTTGGTTGCAGTCGTCGCCGACTATTCCCGCACTGGGGTTCGCGCTCGGGACTCGGCTGCAGATGACGTGGTTGGATCCGTCCAGCCCGTCCGCGCTTCGTCCAGGTCACCGTCCTCGCACCACTCTCACTCCGACAATGATCCTTCGCGACGGAAAGGTCGTCGCCGCCCTCGGCACCCCGGGCGGAGATCAACAAGACCAGTGGCAACTCTCATATATTCTTCGCACGATTGTCGGTGGATACACTCCGCAGCAAGCGATCGACGCTCCAACCTTTCACACGACTTCGATTCCCAGTTCGTTCTGGCCTCGCTGCTGGACCCCAGGCGGTGCAGTCGTCGAGAACCGTCTGGGAGGATCCGTTATCAACGAACTCGTCACCCGAGGACATCGCATCACAGCAGCCGGAGACTGGGCCTTGGGGCGGCTGACTGCGGTGACCCGGGATCCGCGGACCGGAGTCTTGGGTGCGGCTGCGAATCCTCGTGGCGCTCAAGGCTACGCAGTCGGACGCTGACCAATCGACAGGTCTTTTCAAGGTCGATCGACTATGGCGCGAACTGATGATAGGACCGTTTGACAATCAGCTCACGCGCTCTACGTGAGTGTTCGATCATCAATTCGCGAGCACGTTCCCCGTCCCGACCGTCGATTGCTTCAGCGATCACGGCATGCGCATTTGCGTTTTCCTCAAGGAGTCGCGGATCACCGTCGAGTGCGGTCCAGGTCAGATTACGTGGAATTCGTTGGTGCAGCGATGCCACAGTTGCCCTGAGTTGACTGTTTCCGCATGCGTCAAGCACGGCATCGTGAAATGCGTTGTTCGCCTGAACCCATCTGTCACGAAGATCTGACGGATCTACTTCGCTCGATAGTGCCTGGGCAGCCACTGCTCGAAAGGAAGCGACCGCTGTGAACATCTCGCTGAGTTGCGCATGTGTGATACTCGATGCCGCTTGGCATGCCGCGTGTCCTTCCAGCACTGCGCGCACTTCAAACGCTTCCAGAAGCTCACGCATCGACGGAGACTTCGGCCGTGCCCCCCTGTTCGGGACGAGTTCGACGACGCCCTGGGCTTCCAATCGGGCGAGTGCTTTGCGGACGGGCATACGACTGACGCCCAACTCTCGAGCAAGAGGTTCCTGTCGAATCCATGTTCCGAAACTGTAGGTTCCGCGGCTGATCCGCTCTTGTATGGTCTCGACGAGTTGTTCTACCAGGGTCGAGCACTCGCCGTCGGACCCCGCGGGACTTTGGGCGGTGTGGTCAACCATGTTCCCCCTATCGGAAGCCCGGCGATTTCGGTCACCCAGCGATTTTCGAATTCGATTGCCACTTTAGTCCGATGTCATCCGAACACCCTTCAATCCAGCACAACCGTCGATCTCGCGAAGCAGAAAGATCATGATGAACATGGAAAGACTACCGGTCTGGGCTATGGTCGCCACACCGTTCGTCAGGGATGGGCTCACTGTGTGTGAGCCCTCGCTGAGAAATATGACGCGGGAGGTACTTTCGCGCGGTTGCACGGGAGTGATCGGACTCGGAGTGATCGCGGAACCTTCCACGCTTTCCTTGACTGAGAAGTTGGAGTCTTTGGCTGTGATCGTCGACAGTGCAGGTCCCTCGCCGGTCATCGCCGGCGCACTTACACCAGGCGCGCACGATACGTCGAACGAGCTTCGCGCAATAGGCAGAGAATTCGGTGCCGCGCTAGAAGCTGTACTGGTTCCGGTGATCTCGCCTGATCCGGCCGAGGTCCGCAAGGCAGTGGTGGATGCTCACCGCGCTACCGGGCTTCCGGTACTGCTGCAAGATCTACCTTCTGCAAACGGCATCTTCATCGAGATCGATGACCTGTGCGAGGCAATCTCCGGGCTCGAACTCCTCTACGGGATCAAATGTGAATGCCCGCCAACATTTTTGAGAATTCGGCGATTGCGAGAATCTACGAATACTCGACTCATGTCCGGGTTCGGCGGTATCGGACTTGTCGACGATCTGATGTCTGGAGCGGATGCTGTTGCAGCCGGAATTTCACTGCCAGAAGTCGCAGTCAAGGCAGTCACGCTGGTCGCAGAAGATCGCAGGTGGGAGGCGCGGTCGTTGATCGGGAGTTACGCAGGGCTGATCAACTTTGAAACTCAGGCGCGGACAAGTGTGGCCATCCGCAAGGAGCATTGGCGTAGGCAAGGTGTCATAGCGAACTCGACAGTTCGTTCGCCGTCCTTGCCGTATATCGCGGAATTCGACGAGCACAGTCGCGACTACGGGTTTGTTTGCAGAACACCTCAACGGCACTCGGGAGTCGAAGGGTCCTGGGGCTAAACCGGGATGACTCAATACTGATGTCTAACAACACTGTCAGCGTCGCCGCGACACCTTAAACCACTCCATCGATGCGAATCTGCGTGGAGCGTGCTCGCGGATCGAGTGCAGAGCGCCCAGACTCCACGTCTTACGGTGATCGAGTCTCGGCGAGTGTGGACCAGGACAGGTTTGCCGAGTCGCGAATTCGATGGCTTCGCCGTGGCCCTGCCAGCCGAGTGAGGTATTGGTTGCTGACGATTGCTGTGAGAACCGCTGCAGGAGAATAGCTCCGAATCACGGGTAATGCCATCTGCGTGCACTCGACGGAAGGACGGGGGCCTGAGACGAAGCTTGAGGGATGCTGCCACGTCGAGGATGGCGAAGCACATAGTCCGGGTTGGGATGCTGTCTACTGAGCAAATCGACTCCGCTTCTGTTTCTTCCGCTCGGCCGTCGCAGATGACGACGACTGGGCGACCAAGTCATATCGAACTCAGCATGGCAGCCATCCGTCCCACGGAATCAGGATGTCGCGAAACGGGGGACCGGCCGGTCTATTTGGCGATCGGGAATGCGATCTCAGCACGGGGTTGCGGAATGCGAGTACTCATTCCATTATGATAGCTGTCACGCCCGTATATCCATCGGGCCATTGCGAACGCTTTGAGACCCAATATCAACGGCAAGGAGCCATCAGACGTCTGCTACCGGAGTGCGCTGCACGAGCGCTTCCCACTCGCGCGACGAGACTGTTCGCAGAGTCGAGGAACTGCGCTCAACCCTCGCCACCACAGGGGCATCGACCGATGTCACCAGGTGCGACCCGAAAGAAGGGATGCGCCCACTGCTCGAATCGAGCCTTCGCGATCAATGTCCAGGTAGCTCCGTTCGCCCCGTGGGACGGCCCTTCGTTCAGGGGTGACGCCATACCCCGAGAGGCTCGCTGAAGTCTCACGCGGCGACGGTTCGACCGGAAAATCTCGGCCGAGCGGCGCACCCGTCTCACGTGAGATCTTTACCGCTCAAGAACTCCCGCCAGGAGCGCGAAAGTAGTGGGACGCCGGTCTGATCCAGAGCATTCGCCTACCTCGTCGACTGGAATAGGAACTCGACCGACTGGCTCATCAAGTGCTAGGCCAAGCCCCTTGGATGCAGGCGTAGCCAGGGACGGAGGGAAGTGCTTCACGCCGAGACGAACTGAAAGAGGAAATCATGAAATCGATACTTTCCGGCATGCATATGACAACACCAGACGGGCGCGTCGCACCCAAACAGAATCGAAGCGCCCGATCCGAACAACAGATCATTGCTGCAGCAGTCGCACTCCTCACCGCCGAGGGATACCCCGAGTTCACTATGTCATCAGTATCGGGCGAGTCGGGCGTGTCAATCGGCGGCGTCTACCGGCGATTTCCGACCCGCGAAGGACTCTTGCAACATGTCAAAAATGAGGTCATGTCAGACCTCGAGTCTACAATCGAAGCGCGCGTCATGGCCATAGAATCTGCCGACAGCGAGACGGTTCTCAGCATCTTCACCCATGGACTGTCTGGCGAATGTACTTCGCGGGCAAGATTATTCGCATTCATCTTCATTCACAGCGCAAACGACAGCATCATGCGTCGTCGCGGATTCGACTTCCATGTCAAAATGAAGCGACTGCTTGGCTCCGCGCTTGAACGGTGCCCCGATATCTCCCGTAAGACCCTCGAAGCCTCCTTGGACATCGTGTACGACGTCATCGTCCAGAGTTTGCTCATGCGAGTGACGACTGCCGGCAGCGTCGAAGCCGACGAATCGACCTACCCCGGTCAACCGGATTCCGAGTCATATGCAACGGAGTTGGTCCGAATGACCTACAGCTATCTCGCAGAACGCAGCTGTGAACAGCGTGTTGACCGTCTCAAGAATGCTTCCAGGTAGAGAAACGGATATGACCACTACTGCATATGCCGAAGATCAGGCACGACTGAGAAGACTCTTCAGTCGTGTTCCCACCGCAGTGGCCGCGGTGGCAGCGCTCGCTGACGGCAACCCCGTTGCTATGGCAGCGACCTCGTTCACCTTGGTCTCTCTCGATCCCCCTCTGATCTCTGTTGCAGTCCAAACTTTTTCCAAAGTTTGGGAACGGCTCCGAAAAGTAGAGCACGTCGGGATCACGCTCCTATCCGATACACAAGCCAGCATCTTTATGCAATTGTCGATGCGGGGTGGTGATTGTTTCGACGGAGTGCCATTCTCAATCACTACGGGAGGCGCCTTGTACATCGCGAGCGGCGTCTGCACTCTCGATTGTTCACTGTATCACGAAGTCAAAGCTGGAGATCACATAATCGCAGTGTTCGAAATACGCGAATTCTCAATTTCCGAATCCGACCATCCACTCATATTTCACCCTTAAATTCCCAAAACTAAAGAAGGACAAATTTTCCGCTGATGGGTCGGCGATGATCATGGCATATCCGTTCATTGAATCCAGGATAACAAGAAAGATGCAGATGAATCCCTTAGCAGAAACCCAATCAATGACGTCAACGAAAGTCAAGGATAAATCGGAATTCATCGCACTTCAATTGATGTTCCTACTCACGTTTGTCACAGGAGTCGTCGATTCCGTCGGATATTTGGGGCTCGATCGCGTCTTCGTCGGAAATATGACCGGAAATATCGTCATTCTCGGAATGGGCGTTGCGGGAGCAGACGAACTACCCGTACTGGGGCCCGTTATTGCTCTCGCTGCATTCACTGCTGGAGCATTTCTCAGCGGGCTCAGCCTACGCACGCAACCCCGGGGCTGGACTCGGCGAGTAACCCTGTGTCTTTCAGCAGGATCGATAGCGCTGATTTCTTGCACAGTTGCGGCATTCAGCTTCAATGTGGAGCAGAGCGCCACCGTGCAGATAACTATCGCTTCGGCCACTGCAGCCGCAATGGGTGTTCAAGCAGCAGTCGCCCGCAAACTTGCAGTGACGGATATGACCACTGTTGTCGTCACTTCGACGCTGACCTCTCTAGCCAGCGAGTCATGGACCTCCGGCGGATTTAACGCCTTACGTAATCGACGAACCGGTGCAATCATTGCAATCCTCGCCGGCGCAATTGTAGGCGCCTTTATCTTGCGCCACACTCATATCGGAGTAGCGATGACGCTCGCTGCCGTGTTGACGGTTATTGTCACGACAATCGGACATTACAAGCTTATCCCCTGAATTAGAACCCGAGCTTCATGGTCGAGAATGCCCAGTAGATATAACTTCAATCACCTATCGATAACCCGAAATTTGACGCACCGAAAAAATGGACGATAACCTCTCAGCAATAACTGTCCAGCGCCCGAGCACCAAGATCAAATATTTACAATATGTGGAGGCCTTGCTCGTATATCAAGAGCAGAATCGCGAAGACGCCATTTCGAAACAGAACTTCGTTTGTCACCCAATTTTGAGATTGTTTGAATACCAGGTATTTAAGCCACAAGGTAGGAATATAGGAAACGCGCCTTATCTCGCCAAGGGACATGAAGCGAGAAAGTCGATTTTCAGTTCTAAGTCTACAA
>Ga0224733_1082_pt1 | contig 18387 bp, 21 predicted proteins | sample IA12soil_GW_FP2_FD_161642 | JGI IMG/M metagenome (GOLD analysis project Ga0224733, IMG submission 161642) | Enriched cells from agricultural soil in Iowa, United States - IA12soil_GW_FP2(-) | ecosystem: Environmental > Terrestrial > Soil > Agricultural land | place: USA: Iowa | collected 2017-05-08
CTGTACTGCCATTAACTCTACATAAAGGAGTTCACAGCCTTATCGCCTTTCTTACTAAATCAGTGATTTAACCTTCTTTTTCATTGCCTACATACATTCTAAAGCTAAGTTGTAACAACATCATCAGAATAGATTTTCCAGACTCGCTAATCATTATAAATAAGGAATGGACAGATAATCATTTATAACTTTATACATAAAAACTCAAGATGAACTGCCCCATAAATGTTAGACGCTCTGAGAACATTTATGGGGCATTGTTTTAATTAGAGTGAATGTTCTGTATACGTCCAATTTGTCCATCAGTTAGCCTGACCTTGATACCGTGGGGATGGGTGCCAGATTTGGTGAGGATATCTTTCACGATGCCCCTTGTAAGCTTTCCGGTTTTTTGATCGTTTTTTAATACAATCTCAACTTCCTGGCCAGGGAATATGTGGTTTCGAATTTGTCCGTTCATTATACACCCATTTTTCTGCGGGTATTGCTTGGTCTTTTTGTTTGCTGGCTTTTCATTTTTTTTGTTGAGAGGTCGTTATTCGCTTTTCCCTTACCAGGAAGGGTCTGGTTCTTTTTGTTTTCAAGCTGCTGCTTCATTGCTTCTTGCAAGCTGATCTTCTTTTTTGGAGATTCGGATTGATTATTGTCAGTCAAAGGAAATTCCTCCTTTTGCATAGTAAGACCAGTATAATCTATTTTCGCATATTTGTGAAAGAAGAATGTATGTGCATAGAAAAGTTATTCATTATGAACGAGACATGAAGTATCTTGAAACAATCGGTGTATCATTTGTAAAGGAAGTATAGGCTTTTCGTTTTGTTATATTTTAGGAACAATTCTTTAAAGTATTAACTAGATGATGAGCATAGGTTGTAATCTATCATTCATAACCAATATGCATTAATATCATGCAAATATACAATTGGAAGTTATATGAATAGTGGAGTATGATAAGTAACGTAATAATTATTTTAGTGAGGTAATGCGATGGAGTGGCATCAAATACAATACTTTCAAACGGTGGCAGAGACGGAGCATTTTACCCGAGCTGCGGAAATTCTAAATATTTCTCAACCAGCCCTAAGTCGGGCGATTTCAAAGCTGGAGCAGGAGTTAGAGGTGCAGCTGTTTGACCGTAATGGAAGAAATATTGTGTTAAATAAATATGGAAAAATGTTTTTACAAAGAGTGGAGCGATCCATTCATGAGATTGAGTTGGGCAAACAAGAAATACAAGATATGATTCATCCTAATCACGGAACCATATCATTATCTTTTCTGCATTCTCTTGGGATAAGTTTTATCCCAAGCATTTTGCAAATGTTTCTAACAAAATATCCGGAAGTCAGATTCGATTTAAGCCAATCAGGCTCTAATCAAGTCTTTGAAAAATTGCTTACAGGGGAATGTGATCTTGCTTTATTATCCTACTTTCAGGATGATAAAGAACTTCATTGGGAATCTTTGTGGTCAGAAGAGTTATTTTTAATTGTATCTGCCAATCATGCACTTGCTTCTAAAGATGAAATTGATTTAGTTGAAATCAAGCATGAACCTTTTATTGCATTTAAAAATGGTTATGGACTGCGGACCATTGTTGATCAGATTTGTTCTCAGGCCGATTTTACACCAAATGTAACGTTTGAAGGCGAAGAGATTGGTACGGTTGCAGGATTAGTAGAAGCAAAGTTAGGGGTATCCATTGTTCCGGATGTGAAGGTATTGGATAAAAATAAAATTAAACTGATTCGTATAAGAAACCCGATATGCAGGAGAGAAATCGGGCTTACTTGGAAAAAAGGAAGATACCTATCACCGGTGACGAAAAAGTTTATTGATTTTGTGAAAAATCTTTCGCACACTAAACATTTATAACAAAGTAAAAGGAGTTTATCATTCATCATGGGTTACATTAAACGTGGTACCGCCAGTTTTAAAAAGACAAATTTAGCATTATTTGCTGGTGGTTTTAATACATTTGCTATCCTTTGGAGCACACAGCCCTTACTCCCCGATATTGCAAGGGAGTATCATGTGTCACCAGCAGTATCGAGTTTAACTTTATCGTCCACTACTATTGCATTAGCAGTAAGTATGCTTTTAACAGGTTCATTATCAGAAGTGTATGGGCGAAAACCAGTTATGACCATATCATTAGTAGCTTCCTCGATATTAGCAATATTAACAGCATTTAGTCCTAGTTTTCATTTATTACTTTTATTAAGAATTTTACAAGGAATTGTTTTAGGAGGATTACCTGCCATTGCCATGGCTTATTTAGGAGAAGAAATTGAACCAAAAAGTCTTGGTATGGCAATGGGGCTATATATTAGTGGGAATTCAATTGGCGGAATGGGCGGCAGGATTATTAGTGGTGTCCTTACCGATTATTTCAGCTGGAGAGTTGCGATTGTAGTCATTGGGATCGTTAGTTTACTTGCGAGCCTGTTGTTTTGGTTTATGTTGCCAAAATCAACCCATTTTCACGCGCGTAAATTGGAAATAGGAAAGTTAAGTTCTTCCCTTATTAGTCAATTTAAAGAACCTGGCTTATTTTATTTATTTGGTATTGGGTTTTTATTAATGGGAAGCTTTGTTTCTCTGTATAACTATATTGGCTTTCAATTAACTGCTCCGCCATATTCCCTAAGTCAAACTTTAGTTGGTTTTATTTTTATTGTTTATTTAGTTGGAACCTTTAGTTCAACTTGGATGGGGATGCTTGCCGATAAACATGGAAGAAGAAAAATTCTCCAATTTTCAATCGGCATATTGTTGATTGGAGCTCTCATTACCTTAAATACAAATCTTTGGTTTAAAATTATTGGGATTGCTATTCTTACTTTTGGATTTTTTGCAGGACATTCTATTGCGAGCGGTTGGGTTGGCAAGCTTGCTTCACATGATAAAGCACAGGCATCTGCCCTTTACCTATTCTTTTACTATACAGGTTCCAGTATAGGGGGAACCTTGAGCGGAACATTTTATAGCCATTTCGGTTGGATTGGTGTAGTAGGGATGATTATTGTGTTTGCTATTATTGGTGTATTATTCTCGATACGCTTAGGATTGATCGCAAAGAGGAAGTTCCAGCTTCGTAATGTTTAAACTAAGTTCGACTAAAATAATTAGGTGGAAAACCTTTCATTTGATTTTTTACTAAAAGGGGAGTAATATAATAACACAAGCTGCGTTGTTCGTAATCATAATAAAGTTTTAACCTTTGAGCTGTAATAGGGAGTTTTATATAGGAATTGGAATGACAGGCCTCTGTCTATAAGACATGGAGGACATGCAGAAAGGTTCCTGCGAACACCCACTTTGAGGAGTGGTGGTTTAAAACTTTCTTATCATTACATTACGGCAAAGGCGGCTGTACATAATTAGTACTAAAACAGTTTTCATATGAAAACTGTTTTTTCTTTTTTAGAATTGTTTATGGATAAGTTGAAAAAAGTTGTAAACAAATGCTTAAAAATGGATATTATATATAAAAAGTTGTGTTAACGCAAAAAAGTTGAATTATTTTAAAAAGGGGGATAGCGATGAAACAGGCAGAAATGAGAAAACAAAATACGCAAATTCCTTATGAATTTATGAAACAGAGAACAAAAAGGCTGATGATTACTTTATCGCCAATGGTTCTTTTGTTAATGTAATCAAAATTCGGTCTTTCTTTTTATTAAAAATATGTTAATATAATTGTATAAATGAATAAAAGAATCACTAGGGGAGTCTTTTTAGACTGAGACAGACATCGTCTGGACCCTTTGAACTTGATCCAGTTAGTGCTGGCGTAAGGAAGTGGCTGATGTTACTGCGATATTGCATATATTATTGTCATCATAACCCGTCCTTGCGCAAAAAGGGCGGTTTTTTTACGTTTTTGCCTATTTAATTTAATATTGTTATTTGCTAGGGGAGCCGATTTGGCTGAGAGATATCGTAGGATTGAAACCCTTTGGACCTGATCCAGGTTGTACTGGCGTAGGGAAGCGGTCAAGGGGTGTTGTTTTCACAACTTAGGCTATAACCGCTTTCTATTTGGAGAGCGGTTTTTTTATGATTATAAAGGAGGAGTTTTTATTATGAGTAAGGTTAAGAAAATGACATTAACTTGCGTGATCATTGCGATTACCACATTGACAAGCAATATTGTGTATATTCCGGTAGGTTTTGCAAAAATCTTCCCAATTCAACACATGGCAAATGTTTTAACGGCTGTTCTCTTAGGACCGATATATTCGGTTGCACAGGCATTTATTGTTTCGCTTATTCGAAACATGGCGGGGACAGGATCGATTTTTGCCTTTCCTGGAAGCATGATTGGTGCCTGCTTATCCGGACTTTTATTCATGAAAACAAAAAAGCTTTTATGGGCATTCGCTGGTGAAGTAGTGGGGACGGGCATCCTTGGTGCAATATGCTGTTATCCACTGGCTACTCTTATTCTTGGTCAAAAGGCAGCTGTATTTGGGTTTATCCCGGCATTTATTGTTAGTTCTATTGGCGGTGCACTTATTGGAATTGTTGTTTTAAAGGTATTACTGAAAAATCAAACACTCCAAGGAATGATTCGTAAAAACAGTATATTTAATCGTGACCTATAGGTTGCAAGGAAGGAGCAATGCATAATGACTTTTTCTGAACGCTTATTTCGTAATGTTCAACCAATCTGGAATCAAAACCACCATCATCCATTTGTACAAGGTATAGGGAAGGGCACACTTTCAACAGAATTATTTAAGGAATATATGAAACAAGATTATGTGTACCTGATTCAATATGCAAGACTTTATGCCATCGGTGTTCAAAAAGCGAATAGCCTTGAAGCCATGACACATTTTTCTCAGCTCTTACATAATATTCTCCATTTTGAAATGAATGTACACCGTGAGTATGCGAAAAGGTTTGGGGTAACAGAGAAGGAATTGGAACAGACTAAACCGACTCCCAACAACTTAGCATATACAAGTTATATGTTAAACGTTGCTCAAAATGGAACTCTTGCAGAACTGATTTCATGTCTGTTGCCTTGTGCTTGGGACTACTGGGAAATAGGGAAACTACTGAAAAAACAATATGGCCATGAATTGGAGAGCAACCCTTATAAAACTTGGATTGAAACATATTCTTCTGATGAATTCGGGGCGATTGCACAATGGTTGATTAAATTATTAGATGAAATTACGGAGGGAAAGCCAGAGGAAGAATTAGTAAATTTAGAACAGCATTTTCAGACAACATCTAAATATGAATATTTATTTTGGGAGATGTTGTACCGAGGTCAGGATTGGCCACTTTAAGTCGATAGCATCATTTATATTAGGAGGCATTAAGTTAATCAGCCTTTATAGAAAGGAATTTATGAAATGACACTTTTCATAGATCAGGTTTCTTTTACTTATCACCAACAACCGATAGTGTCTAACTTTTCCTTAACCGTGGAAAAAGGAGAATTTGTTAGTTTAATAGGAAAAAGCGGATCAGGTAAGAGCACCATTCTAAAAATGATTGCCGGACTGCTTCAACCGGATAAGGGAAGAATTCTGCTGGATGAAGCGATACCTTCACGAGGAAGCTTTGGCTATATGCCGCAACAGGACTTGCTATTACCTTGGAGAACGGTTTTAGAAAATGTAATGCTTGGTTCAGAAACTAAAAAGGGGAGCGTTTATACAAAGGAAGAAGCAAGAGAATGGCTTCGCAAAACGGGACTTGCAAAATGGGAAAATGCATTGCCTAAACAGCTTTCCGGTGGCATGAAACAGCGCATTGCTTTTGTGCGAACCCTCCTGACAGGAGCAAAAGTGCTGTTATTAGATGAACCATTCGGAGCTCTCGATGCTTTTACAAAGCGAGACATGCAAAAATGGTTGGTATCCATTTGGGAAGACCTAGACAAAACGATTCTTTTTATTACACATGATTTAGAAGAAGCAATTCTGCTCAGTGATAGAATTTTACTACTTCATCCACAACAAGGAGTACAGGAAATTAGGGTGGATTTGCCTAGACCAAGAGAGGCGGGAATGATTTATACTGCTTCGCTTATCGAATATCGAAAAGAACTTGAGAGAAGGATTACTGATGGGCTGGTTTAAGCGATTTCGGCAACAATATAGTTTATTTATAGTGGTCTCAATTGTTTGTTTGTTGGTGTGGCAGTGGCTTGTTCAGTCTGAAAAAATACCTTCTTTTATTATTCCCACTCCTACATCGATTGTACAAATGATGATTCATTATCCACATGAATTATTTGTGGTTCATTTAGTAGCTACTTTTCGGGAAGTTTTAATAGGATTTCTTTTCGCGCTAGTAGGAGGAATTGGAATAGCCATTGCAATGTATTTTTCAAAGCCGATGGAAAAGGTGATGTATCCGCTGGTCCTTATTTCGCAAACGATTCCTATCATCGCTTTATCTCCCATTTTTATCCTTTGGTTTGGTTATGGGCTTTGGAGCAAAGTGGCAGTAACCATATTAGTATGCTTTTTTCCGATTGTATTGAATTTTTATGATGGGTTAAAGCAAGTGGACAGGGAGTACATCGATCTTTTGAAAACAATGGGGGCAAGCAAATGGCAGTGTTTTATAAAGGTAGAAATTCCGTTTGCTTTGCCATACATATTTTCTGGAATGAAGTTAGCCGTTGTATTTGCGGTTGTCGGAGCGACCATTGGGGAATGGTTAGGAGCAAGTGAGGGTTTGGGATATTATAGCAGACGAATGTCCGGAAATTTAAACGCAGAAGGAGTATTTGCTGCTGTTACGATTCTTTCTTTACTTGGAATGGTGTTGTTTATAATTGTTCGTCTCGTAGAGAGAAAAATATTATCATGGAATAAGAAATAGGTGAATAGAATGAAAAAATGGTTAATATTAGTAATGATAGCTGTTCTTCTTTTACTTGGAGGTTGTTCTCAAGGTAATAAGGCACAGACAAAAAAAGGACTGCAAAAAGTAAGTATTATGCTGGATTGGTATCCAAATGCAGTGCATACAGCCATTTATACAGCACAAGCAAAAGGCTATTTTGCGAAGGAAGGCTTGGATGTGGATATTAAGATGCCGTCCGAAACGACCGATCCCTTAAAGCTGGTTGCTGCAGGCAAAGTGGATTTAGCAATAAGCTATCAACCACAGGTGGTAATGGCAAGAGCAGAGGGAATACCGGTTGTTTCAATTGCCGCACTTGTTCGAGAACCATTAAATTACTTGATGGTACCAAAGAAAAGCGGAATTACGAGACCGCGAGAGTTAGAGGGGAAAAATATTGGTTACTCCTCTCTGGAGTTTGAACAAGCAGTATTAAAGACGATGGTAAAATATGATGGCGGAAATCCAGACAAAGTGAAAACAACGGATGTTGGCTTTGATCTCATTCCAGCGATAACGGCAAATAAAGTAGACGGAATTGAAGGCGGATATATTAATCATGAAAAACTTCTTCTTGAAAAAGAAGGTCATCCTGTTAATACGTTTAATCCTGCCAAATATGGGGTACCGAATTATTATGAACTGATTTTTATTACAGGTGAACGGAATCTAAGTAAAAAGAAAGCGACCATAAAGAAGTTTTGGAAGGCGATAACAAAGGGGCAAGCAGATGTAACAAAAGACCCAAAAGCTGCATTAAATATATTATATAAGCATGAGGATTCTGCTTTTCCACTTGATCATCAAGTAGAATCGAAGAGTTTAAACATCCTATTGCCGTTAATGAACAGTAATACAGAAGGATTCGGTCACCAGGATTTGGCTGTCTGGAAGAATATTTCTGATTGGTTGTATTCTAAAAAGATGATAGACAAAAAAATTGATGTGAAAAAGTCGTTTATAAACTTAAATTAATTTAATCTTATAATTCTTATATAAAATCTCGGAATTTATATTGACAAAAAGAGGGAATGAAGATTAAGATGTAAAAAATGAATACTCCTTATCAAGAGAAGCCGAGGGACTGGCCCAATGACGCTTCAGCAACCTCTGTTAAAATCAGAAAGGTGCTAATTCCAGCAAGCAAAGCCTTGGAAGATAAGAATGGAGCTAGCTAATAAAGTCCTCTTTTCTTTCAGAATTAGGGGACTTTTTATTTTGAATTTCATGACAGAGAAAGAAGGAATAGGAATGAGTAATATTGTGATTGTATCTGGAAGTCCTTCCGTTATATCCAGGACGGATCTTGTTTTACGTTATGTGCAAAGACGTTTAGAAAGAGAGGGATTTTCGACAAGCTATGTTTCGGTTCTCGATATCCCTGCAGAAGATTTATTATATGCAAGATTCAATAGCCCTGAAGTGGTGAAAATTACTCAAAATATTCTAAATGCAGATGGAATTATTATCGGGTCACCGGTTTATAAAGCATCTTACACAGGAGTATTGAAAGCACTATTGGATTTGCTGCCTGAAGGTGCATTTAAAAACAAGCCTGTGTTTCCACTTATGGTAGGGGGAAGCAAGTCACATCTACTAGCAATTGATTATGCCTTAAGGCCCGTGATTGCGAATTTGAAAGGCAAATCCACCCAAGGAGTTTACCTGCTAGATAGTGTTATCGACAAATCAGAGCCACAAAATCCTGTGATAGAACTAGATGATGTGAATAGACTTCATTACCACTTAAATGAATTTATTGTTTCCATTCATCTTCAACAGCAATTTACCGTTTAAATCTCCTTGCACAAAAAACTAGATCTTTATTTAGGATCTAGTTTTTTGTGTAATATAATGCTGTTGTTATTTCAGGACGAGCCTTGAGCACACCGAAAAACTTGTCAATTTAGTGGTTTTTCTACTAGGTATACATCGCTGTCATTTTCCATAACACATGTCTGTTTGAATTTACATATGATTTAAAATGACAACGTTTAAAAAGGAATGAAATGTATCATACGATGTAATGATTAATGATTTCCATTTAGTGAAGTGAATATTCGGATATTAGAGGGTGGATAAGTGCTTTTTTTAATTTAATTGGGGCTTGTTTTTATATTACTAATAGTAAAGGTGGTTGGGTATAAATTTTCTTAAAAAAAAGGAAAAGAACAATTTGGTCAGGATTATTTTCTTAATTTTTACACCAATTATCTTTTTTATCACGGCAATATTAATCAATCCTTTCGCCCCATATGGATTCGGTAAAGGTATTATTTCTGTTCTGCATGCTTTCTCTTTTTTAGTTAATATTTATTTTCCTTGGCCTTTTTAGAAAAGATAATAATGCTACTGCCAGTAAATAAAGTTTCTTTGGTCATTGGGGGTTGGATCATCAGATCCTTTTTCTCATCACAGTTATCAAAATTCCTTTCGAGTTTAACAAAATTTGTTTGTAGAAATTCTCTAAACTTGAGTATAAAGGGAAAAGAAAGGTACAATAAAGTATAAAAGAAAGGAATGGATTCTAATGGCTGCTACTCATACATTTTCGAAGGGGGAGGAAATTGCAAATTCTATTACCCATGGAATAGGAGCAATTTTAAGTGTTGCCGGGCTCGTGCTGCTCATTTGCTTTTCTGCGATGGATGGAACTGCATGGCAAATAGTAAGTTTTACTGTTTTTGGATGTACCATGCTCTTTCTTTATTTGTCCTCTACACTGGTACATTCATGGAGAAACGGTAAAGCCAAAGATGTGTTTGAAATACTCGATCACTCTGCTATTTATTTCTTTATTGCCGGTACCTATACTCCATATTTATTAATTATTGTGAAAGGCTGGGAAGGCTGGACCATGTTTGGGGTTATTTGGGGCTTGGCAATTTTGGGAACAGTCTTTAAGTGCTATTTTGTTAAAAAATATCTTTTTACGTCCACTATTCTCTATGTTTTCATGGGATGGTTAATTGTCTTAATATGGAATCCAGTAGTGATGAATTTGAATCCAGCTGGAGTACATCTGCTAGTTGCAGGAGGAATAATCTACACACTTGGAGCAATCTTCTATGTGTGGCGGGGATTTAAGTATCATCATGCGATTTGGCATCTTTTTGTAATGGCAGGATCTGCATGCCACTTTTTTGGAATACTTTTTTATGTGAAATAACGATGGCAATCCTGCTAATGAAGTGGGATTTTTTTTTTGCTGAAAATTAGTAGAAAGAGGTTTTAGACAAAAGAATGGATTCTGGAGAACGATGCGTTTCGGCGAAAATTGATAAACAAAAGGTTCTCTAAATTTAAAAGTTGATTTATTCGATTAAAATAAAGGAAACATATTTCTTTTTAGTTTCTAATTAACAAAAATATGGACATGTTCAGATTTTTGCTTATCGACTAAATAAATTTTCCACTATTGCCCAAAGCTTTACCGCTTTTCGTTAATTAATCGAACACCATATGTGGTAATTTGTCATGTACTTTAATAGGTTACTAAACGCTCTTTTCATCTAAAATTCTGCCGAATGTTTGTTCTTAGTAAGTTTCAGCTATAAATTAGGAAAGATTTAAAAAAATCAACAAAATCCTTTAACGGCGCCAACGAAAAAAGAAAACACATGAAATGATAGCATTCATGTGTTAGTTTCTTTGAGATTTTTTATAGAGAGGAGTTCATAGTGGAGCGGGTAAAAATACCCTTAACTAATTAACTTTTTACTATTAGATAAAGGCGCTTTCCCCGGTTTTGGTTTCCAATTTTTTAATGTATCTTTTAAGTAGTCTTTAAGAACTGTTCGTTTTTTTCTGATTTTCTTTGTTCGATTTTTCACTGGAAAGTCACCACCCTTCCTTTTTATTATACCCCTTTTCGCTCTTTTATCCTATATGACAAAAGTACAACCCAATGAAATATTTAAAAATACTTAAATTATTTAAAAAATGTGATGAAACTCTAAGTGTAAACGTTTACAATGAAAGAAAAAGGGTTAGATTTCCAAAAATGTAAGAAGCACTTCAGAAGGAGGAACAGATAGTTAGATAAAATATTTTTCGGGGGAATGAAAAAATGAATAAGGGAATGACGTGGTATGTAAGGCACTATTTGTTTAGCTTTATAGTTTTAGGATGCTTGTTTTTCTTTTTTGGCTCACCGAATATTAAAGCAGAGAGCAAGGACGACGAAAAGAAATTCCGTGCAGCACTAGAAAAGTACCTAGTGGAGAATATGCACTATTATGATTCAAAATCTGCGATTGTTAAAGATACTATTATTACAAACGGTCACGTGAAAAAAATAATAACAGTAGATGATCCGGAGACTCCAGAAAATGAAGAGAAAGTGGAGGAATATGATTCAACCATTGTGGTTGGATATGTGAAAGCCCAGCAAAGACGCGATTCTTTTTTCCTTTTTGATTCGACAAATATCTATTATTATGCCGTCGATAAAAATGAATTCATCGATAACTCACAAATTATTGGAAATAATGATGTAAGTAATTTTTTTCAAACCTATTCTAATAAAACCTACAAAGAAATTACTCCTTGGTCCCTCACATTATTCATGCTAATGCTTTCACTCGTGGTAATTGTACCAATTTTCATCATGCTTTTTCATAATATCTCCAAAGAAACAGCGAGATTTCCAAGATACCAAAATGATGACAAGAATATTAGCCTTTAGTTGGTACTTGCAAAAGGTTTGAATATCCTTTTGCAAGCTTTTTTTATTTCTTTATCTCGTTAAAATGTGGTATTATCTTCCATAATAAACAATGGAAAGGGTGGTATCAATGTCACTAGAAAATGTACGTGTTCATTTAAAAAAATGGAATCGAGATCAGGATATTAAGGAATTTGACACATCAAGTGCAACAGTTGAATTGGCAGCTCAAGCAATCGGAGTAATTCCCGCTCGAATTGCAAAAACCATTTCTTTTAGGGGAGACGAGGAGGGAACGGCGATTCTGATTGTTGCAGCAGGAGATACAAAGATAGATAACAAAAAGTTTCGCCTTCATTTTGGCTTTAAGGCACGTATGCTAAGTCCCGAAGAAGTATTGGAACAAACAGGACATGCTATCGGTGGAGTTTGTCCTTTTGGATTAATAAATGATCTCAATGTATATATGGATGTTTCATTAAAAAGATTTACTACCGTTTTCCCGGCATGTGGAAGCTCTAACTCTGCTATTGAACTAACAAATGATGAATTATGGCTATATGCTAATGCAAAGGAATGGGTCGATGTTTGCAAAGAGTGGCAAGAGCAGGAGGGAAAAACGCTAGTAATGTAAAAGATTACGTGATGATAAACTTTCTTTGCATCCCAATGGCTAAGTATGATTACGCCATTGGGATTATAGATTTGTATTACCAATTTCGAATGTCTATTTATTAAAGCGGTTATAGTTTTTAAAGGAATGTGCCGCAAATATCGCTTCACCATCAGAGCTGAGAAATCTGCAGGGGATTCAACATGGTTTCCCACAATACTAAAGGTACTGTTCCTGCTTTACAAAAACTAGGAAATGTGATACATTTATCTTGAATTCGAGATATTTACGTTTCGAAATATATTCACTATCGAAGATTACCAAATGTTTTGGAAATAATAATAATAAATTATGGTGCTAGGAGGATTTTACATGCATGATTTAAAAGGTATACATCATGTTACTGCTATTACAAGCAGTGCGGAAAAAAACTATGAGTTTTTCACATTTGTATTAGGTATGCGCTTAGTGAAGAAAACAGTAAATCAAGATGATATCCAAACGTATCATCTATTCTTTGCAGATGATACAGGTGGTCCTGGCACAGATATGACGTTCTTTGACTTTCCAGGGATTCCAAAAGGTACACATGGAACAAATGAAATCTCTAAAACATCCTTTCGGGTACCTAGTGATGCAGCGTTAGATTACTGGGTGAAGCGTTTTGATCGTTTGAAAGTAAATCATACTGGCATTAAAGATCAATTCGGCAAAAAAACATTATCCTTTGTGGACTTTGATGATCAACAATACCAATTAATTTCGGATGAGCATAACAAAGGGGTAGCTTCAGGAACACCTTGGCAAAAAGGGCCAATTCCATTAGAATATGCCATTACAGGCCTAGGGCCTATTTTTGTCCGCATTGCAGATTTTGGATATTTTAAAGAAATGATGGAAACGGTTCTTCGTTTCAAAGAAATCGCACAAGAAGGTTCATTTCATTTATTTGAAGTAGGCGAAGGCGGAAATGGCGCACAAGTTATAGTGGAGCAAAATATCATTTTACCTCCTGCTCGACAAGGTTATGGAACTGTCCATCATGCAGCGTTCCGTGTAGAAGACCGTTCAGTATTAGAGGAATGGATTGAAAGGATGAGCCATTTCGGCTTCCATACTTCCGGATATGTTGATCGTTTCTTCTTTGAGTCACTGTATGCAAGAGTTGCTCCGCAAATCCTATTCGAATTTGCTACCGACGGACCTGGTTTTATGGGAGACGAACCATATGAAACATTAGGTGAAAAATTGTCCTTACCGCCATTTTTAGAGCCAAAGCGTGCAGAAATTGAAAGCTATGTGCGTCCAATTGATACGGTAAGAAGTACGATTGAGTTTGTGAAAGAATAATGGATAATTACCAGTGCTATTGAGTTTTCCTGTTGGCACTGGTTTTTTCTTTTTACGTAAGATTTAAATAGGGCACGAAACTGACTTCTACAAGGGATTAGGGGAACCAAAAAGTTAGCTGGATAACCTAATATAAAATAGTGTTTTTTTCCATTTTTTTAATAATCATTATTACCATGAGAGAAGTCTTCCCATGAAAAAAGAGCTAGGCACAACCCAGCTCTATATACTTGACCTTGGTGAGTCACATTGCACGCGGATAATAGATTTTCATCTGGGTCTTTAAAACCAAACCCGTCTTTTCCTTCCATTCCAGGCAGGAAATTAATCGTTCCCACTTCGGGTCCTTGTTCTTTTAAAAAAGAATGGTATCGTTTCAAATCAGGTACGTAGAAGTCAATAACACTATGGACAATATTGGTGTGGGTATTTTTAAAAGATAGATTTTCTACCGATTCTGTTTGAATTAAGTAAAGGGGAGGGACGCGAATTCTGTTTCCCCCTTGTAAGTGTAGTGTAGCATAGCATCGTATTCTCCCCGTTGATGGCAGCTTTCACTAGCGAATGTTCTTCTTTATGTTCCGTTGTATCCCCCCTTTATAAAGTAGACGAAAGATGTACCAATTTTCAGTCAGGTTTATTCGAAAAAAATATATCTCATTATAAATTAGTTGATAGGGTATATTCTGCAAATGAAGGATAGGACAAAACATATTCACTGTTTACGATTTCCCATAAGTAAAGAGAGGCAATGGATTGATAGGGCGCCCAATGCTTTCCTTTTTCTTCTAATAGTTTTTTGCCATCTGATTCTTTCGGGGCGGAGTAAAGCCATTTAGCTCCTCGCTGCAAACCTATATCAAGAAGGGACAATACATCCAGTCTTCCAAGTGAAAAAATGAGAAACATTTCTGCTGTCCAGCGTCCGATTCCTTTAATTTCTGTGAGCGCCTTTATAACAGATTCATTGCTCATATAGAATAAGTGATCGAATAATATTTCCTTCTGTTGCACCTTTTTGGTTAAATCTCTAATATAAGAAATTTTTCGGAAGGAGATGCCAATTTCACGTAATTGGTTATCTGATAAAGACTGTACTATTTCAGGAGTTAACTGATCGTTCGTTATATTCCGCAAACGTTCATTTAGAACGGAAGCCACTTTCGCAGAGAGTTGCTGTCCGACAATAGAACGCAACAATGCCAAATAGCAATCATCACGTCTGTGCAATTGAAGGGGACCGATTACTTCTATTAGTTGTTTTAAAAGAGGATCTGAATTGCTTAGTTTTTCTAATAGTATATCGTTCATGAATGAACATTCCTTTTTCAATGAATTAGTACAATTACAATATCTTAAATTTTTAGAATTGTAAAATGGAAGCAGTGGAAGGGAGTGTTTAGATGAAAGTGGCCTGACTTCCAGCAGGCCAAATTTACGACGGCATCAGTTCTTTGACTTTTTCTGCAAAATCCTTACCGAATTTCAGGCAACGTTCTTCATCTTCGCCTTCAGGGATAAGATCCACTTTTAACCCTTCAAGGACGACATTTGCACCCAATTCGATCAATTTCTCTGTAATTATATCAACAGCAACACAATATGTATCTCGATAGAATGTATCACCTGAACCAAATACAGCCATTAATTTACCGGTTAAATCAACTTGATCCATCTCTTCGTAAAATAACATGAATTCATCGCCAATCTCTCCGCCCTCATATGTATAAGCACCTAATAATATTCCATCATATTTTAGCATTTCTTTAGGCTTTGCCCGAAGTGCTTCTTTTACGGTAACTTCTAATCCTTCTTCTAGCAAGGAATGTTCAAGAATTTCCGCCATTACCTCTGTATTTCCTGTCATGGAGGCATATATTATTAAGATTTTTTTCATCACAAGCCCTCTTTCCCTTAAGTACTAAAGATATGATTATTTTATCACTTTTGGAAATTATGGAATGCATTAGAGGGGATTGTTCATGATATTGTTGGAAATAAAAAAAAGACTTTTAGGTAGGAGAGTACTCCTAACCTAAAAATCTTTTTAACTTAGCGACGATTCATAGTAGCTGGATCTGCACCTTTACGTTCGTTGCGGTTAAGCTTGTTGATTTCTGCCATTTCCTCTGCAGTTAATTCGAAATCGAATAAGTTAAAGTTTTCTTCAATTCTGGAAGGAGTAACAGACTTAGGAATGACAATGGTGTTATTTTGTAAGTGCCAGCGTAATACAACTTGTGCTGGAGTTTTGCCGTGCGCTTGCGCAATCTTTTGGATGGTTTCATCTTTCAGAACCTCTCCACCTTGTTGCAGCGGACTCCATGCTTCTACGAAAATATCATGCTTTGCACAGAATTCTTTTAACTCTGTTTGTGAAAGGTATGGATGGCATTCTACTTGATTTAGAACAGGTTTTACTTCACATTCTGATAAAATACGTTCTAAATGCTCAATGTTAAAGTTACATACACCAATTGCCTTTACACGACCGTCTTTATAAAGTTTTTCTAATGCTTTATATGTATCAACATATTGATCGAATTCTGGAGTTGGCCAATGAATCAAGTATAAATCTACATAATCAAGACCCAATCTTTCTAAACTTGCATCGAAAGCTTTTAATGTGTTTTCATAGCCTTGGTCACTATTCCACACTTTTGTTGTGATGAAAAGCTCTTCACGTGGGACAGATGTTTCTTTTAGTGCCTTGCCAACACCTGTTTCATTTTGATAAATCATGGCAGTGTCAATGGAACGATAACCAACCTCAAGTGCTTTTGCTACTGCTGCAGTTGCTTCGTCATCTTTTACTTGCCAAACACCAAAGCCTAGCTGCGGCATTTTTACTCCGTTGTTTAACGTAACGAAATTCATCAAACATCTCTCCTTTAAATTAGTATGCTGCAAATTTTAGAATATCAATTTTTAAAGATTCTTTCAATGAATGAGGCTTACATATGGAAAAGAAAGTAATAAATGGCCTATTTTTTAATTTTGAACAAAATTGTTCTATACAATCTAGAACAGTTCTGTTATAGTAAAAGTATAACAAGAAGAGGTGGAAAACGGATGATGATACAAATTGAACCTCAATCTGATATTCCTATCTATACCCAATTGTTTAATCAAATTGTAGAGGGAATAGCCAAAGGGGATATTAATCCAGGAGATTCACTCCCATCGGTACGTTCTTTAGCTGCTGATTTAGGAGTGAATATGCATACAGTGAATAAAAGCTATCATGAGTTGGAGAAAAAGGGTATCATCCAAATTGTTCCTAAATCAGGTGCAGTGATACAGTCTCCGAAAACAATTGATGTTGGAGAGGCCTTATACGAACAATTAACAGTGCAATGGAGACCAAAAATTGCAGAATCGTTAGTACTAGGGTTGGAACAGGAACAAATTCACACTCTTATTGAGTCTATCGTGAAGGATTTAAAGGGTTCAAAAAATAAAGGAAAGAAGGGGTAAATATGGCTATAACAATTCCAATAGCAGTAATGGTAGTATTGATTATTATGCAAACCATCTTGCCTTATATCGTGAAAAGGACGGTAGTGTTTGGCGTTTCCATTCCGGATTCATATGTGAAGGATAAAAAACTTCAATCTTATAAAAAGTTATATTCTTTATTGGTATTTTTTCTATCTGTCATTGGATTAGTCTTTTATTTAATTTGGGCTATAAACAGTAATCTGGCAGAGGATACACAAGCTCTAACTGGAATTGGAATCACATTTGCAATAATATTGCTTAGCATGTCTTTATATTTCTACTTTCACGCAAAAACATTGCAACGGAAGAAAGAACAAAAATGGATGGTTGATGTAAAACCAGTGAAAATTACGGATTTAAATGTTCGTCTTCAAGATGAGATGCTTCCATGGTATGTATTTTTATTACCGGTAATCATTACGCTTGGATTAGTAGTATATACAGCATTGCAATATCCGAATTTACCTGAACAAATTCCAATGCATTGGGGACCAGATGGGCAGCCGGATTCTTTTTCTAATAAGACGCCATTATCTGCTATTTTAATGTTACTAATTCTTTTTGTTATGCAAATGATGTTCTTAGGAATAGTGGAAGCAACGAAAAGGTCGGGAATTAAAATTAATGCAACAAACCCAACAGCGTCCAAGGTTCGTCAACTAACTTTACGTAAGTATTCTAGCTGGTTAATGTTTATCATAAGTTTTCTGATTACAGGGCTATTTTCTTATTTACAATTAACAACCATTCATCCGGGATTTGTACATGATTCTTTTAAGATGTTAATCCCCATTATCTTTTTAGCTATTGTATTAATTGGAACCATCACTTTTGCGGTTAAGGTAGGAAATGCGGATAAAAATAATGAATTTCCATCCGTAGCGGGTGTATCTGACATAGATGAGGATGAGGAATACTGGAAGGGCGGACTCTTTTACTTTAATAAAAATGATCCATCTATCTTTGTTGAAAAACGCTTTGGAGTTGGATGGACCATCAATTTTGCTCATCCAATGGGTTATCTGATTATATTCGGACCAATACTATTAATCCTAGTGATCACGTTCTTTGTCTAATTATTTGCATTAAACTCTCAGCTTTGGGTGTATTTTTCATTCCCTTCTCCACACCCGTTTTTATAGTTTTGTCTCCAGTAGCTAGTGTTATAGCATGGGTATATATCAAACAATGTTTTCCAAAGCATATACTGAAGAGATTATCTGCAATTTTAATCGGTCAATCTGTTTACATGATCCTGTTCATCTATTTCTTTTACAAAAATCAACATTTAGTACCGCTCTATCCTGGAGAAGATACCTTTATGCGAGGTCTCGGGCTCCTAATCGGCATGATTGTTTGTATCGGTGCCATAGTAATT
>Ga0224733_1089_pt1 | contig 17723 bp, 17 predicted proteins | sample IA12soil_GW_FP2_FD_161642 | JGI IMG/M metagenome (GOLD analysis project Ga0224733, IMG submission 161642) | Enriched cells from agricultural soil in Iowa, United States - IA12soil_GW_FP2(-) | ecosystem: Environmental > Terrestrial > Soil > Agricultural land | place: USA: Iowa | collected 2017-05-08
GCGCGGATGCTCGATGTCATTCCGCTCGATAGCGAAAAGGGCCTTCGTGACAGAGCAATTATTGAACTCCTTTTTTCCAGCGGGCTCCGCGTTTCGGAGCTTGCCAACCTCAACCGCGACCATGTAAATACCAAGCGCCGCGAGTTTATGGTGCGCGGAAAAGGCCAGAAGGACCGGCCGGTATTTATAGGCGAAGCCGCTGCTCTAAGGGTCGAGGATTACCTCTCGGCCCGGCTCGATAACCTACCTCCTCTCTTTTTGAGCTACAGCCGGAACAATGCGGTCACTACCAGCGGCGGCTACCGAAGGCTTACTACCCGCAGCATCCAGAGGATCATTAATAAATATGCACGCCTTGCCGGTATTACCAAGCATGTCAGTCCGCACACTATGCGCCACAGTTTTGCCACCGATCTTCTTATGAACGGCGCCGATCTGCGTAGTGTTCAATCAATGCTTGGGCATAGCAATATCAGTACCACCCAGGTATATACGCATGTCACCGATGAACACCTACGTGAAGTCTACGAAAAGTTTCATAGCGATACTGAATAAATTATTTATCTATGGCGTACAAGTTGCGCTACCTTTGTAGCCGCTGTCTACGTCGGTGATCGTAAAGTTCTTACACAGGTTACCCTGCATGTCGACTGCTGCTTCAGGATACGTAAAATCTCCCGTCAGCTCGATCCGGGCCTGTATACGACGGAAAATATCGTCGGCGCGCCCGGTTGAATCAACGAGCGGCTGCACCTGGTTAAACTGAACGTAGTTGCCTCCGTTCTTCAGGCGGACGCGATAGTGCGCCCCGTTGTATAGCGCTGTTAGGCGAAGATAGGCGTTCCGATCGGTAACGTTCCCGTCTATCGGCGACGGCAGTTTGATTGTCGCCTGGCAAGCATATTCACCATCAACAAAACTAGTATTACATTTTACCTGATGAGGCGTGTTAGTAGGACTTCGGCGGGCGTCAAGCGCAAAGTCCTCGTTTGCCAGGCCGGTTGCGGACGGATACAAAAAGAGGGTGTTCGCATTGCTTTTGTTCCCCGCCTGACTGTCATCAAAGTCACTCAGCTTAAAGCTTCCGCCCATTTGCATCAGTTGGGTTCGCAGGAGTGGTGGATTATTGAACTGCCATTTGTCGCCCATTGGCGGCAGGCTCACATTTGCACCACTAGACGGAAATCCGATCGTTGGATCGTTAGTGTTTGATGAGATATCATTCTTACTAAACCAACTCACCTCTACGCTATCAAACTGGCTGACGCCGCGGATAGGCACGATACCAGACCCATTTACCGATAGCGTACCCTTATAATCGTCGGTGTTTACGGCAATCTTAACGCAGGTATATGCCTGGTTCAGCGAAGCTGAGTTTGCGTCCGACTCACTTTGCTGGATAATAGTTTCGTTGTTCGTCTCGCCTACAAGACCTGCCTTAGAAAGCGTATCGCAACTTGTCTCAGACTGGCCTGCAACAGGCGTGAGCGAACTCTCTACCGCGGTGCAGTTTACCGTACCTGGTGCTGTGTTATTGCGGCAGGCCTGATCGAGAACCAAAAGCCGCTTGGCATCCTCAACTCCGGATTGGGCTGAGTCGTACGCACTTTGCGAGAGGTCGTTAGAAGTGGCCTGCTGTTGCTCTTTTAGCATCAACTGCACAAAGCTCACCGTCACGATCGTCATAAGCAGTGCTGCAAAAATAACGATGAAAAGAGACACCGCACCTACCTGTTTCTCTTTATGATTCATGTAACTCATTTGCTATTGTCCTCCTGCTTTGTTGCCTGCGCGTGCGATAATATCCCATTGGTTAACCGAACAATAATTTTCATCGCCCACTCCTGCCGATGGCGGCTTACACGATGTATCATCGGTAGTTAACTGCTGCCTGTCGTTGGTTCCGATAATCATAGTAATCGCATAGAGCGCCTGATTGGTACTTGGGTCGCTTGATGTTTCCGTTACCGCAAACGAGTGAAGTACGAGCTCCCTGTCTCCCGTAGAAAGCAGTTCGGTCGCCTTTGCTTTTGTCACCGCAAGATTGACATCGCTACATAACGCCCCGCCGGCGTCCTCAACTTTGGCAAAGCGGACTGGAGTGTTGTCGTCGTACTTGTTATAAATGGCAGGTGCACCCGCACCACCAACAAGTGCTTTGCCGTAGTTCCAAGCGTAGCTATAGTTACCAAGGCAAAGCCGCCCCCCGCCATCACGTACGACATATTTAGAGTTTTCGGTGCCAGGCGAATTATCGGACTTTGGCGTCACATCGAACGGAACGCTTGAAGCGATGCTTCGTTGCAGTTCTGACGACACGGCCCTACCCGCCTGGTTTACTTCGCGAAGTGTAATTCCTTTGTTGTAAATATTGCTTATTTGTATGGTGGTCATAGCAATTGCTACCAAAAGAACAGAAATAAACGTCATGGAAAGCATGAGTTCAATAAGCGTGAACCCTGAAGTCTTATCGCGGCTCATATAACCTCACAATCGTCCCTAGCGTTACAGGGGCTGAACTGCCCGGACTATCCCAGCAGGCACGGATATGAAAATCGACGAATCCGGGACCATTAGTAACTGTAGAGGATGGTACTGCCTCTACCCAAATGCCATAGGCCTGCTTAATACTTGAGTCGCTATTGTAAATAATCTGCGGAAAAGGCGGCATAGATGAACCCGGCGGCGCCGACATTACCGGCGTAGCACCAGAAACAGTTGCCGTTCTCGCATTAAGAACAAACGGACGCTGGCCTGGAACCGTAGTTGGGCAAAGAGCGCCTGCAGTCTGGCCAAAGTTAGATGCGCCATCCGCACCCTTTCCTGTCGTTTTGTCCGTCATTTTTACCCACTCCGCTGCCGTACCCGTAGGTGCAGAACCATTGTTTTGGAACGCTGCCACGTAGGCTTCGTGGATATAGCGGATAGCTTCGGCTTGAGCGTCAATCTGCTGGCGCACCAAGGTTACCTCAAGCGAACGCTCCGCAGCAGCCGTCCCCTGGTTCATAATCGACATACTCCCAACGGCAACCATCGCAAAAACCGCCACGGCAAACAACACTTCAACGATCGTATCCCCATTTTCGCCCCGCCGCGCTAGTCGCATACGCTCGTACTTTCCGTAGGAATTTGAATAGCGCTCTGACTTGTTGCATAGGGAGTTATCCGGATCTCCATCCGTTTACCAACAAATGAGCCGGCGTCGGCGTTGATACAAAGATCACGCTGTGCACTCATATTTACATCCGAGACCATACTCAGCAGGTTAGTTTGGACGCCATCTTTTACGAAGGTAAGAACTGCTCCGCTTAAAGGTGAGCGCAAAATAAGAATAGAAAGCGGCATTGGCGTTTTCGTTTTAGGTTTGACTACCTGCGCACCCCAACTGACATCCTGGGTCTCCTGGTTGATAGGTGCGACGCCTAACTTGTAGTTCGTGGCTATTTCGGCGATGTCGCTTGATTGATTAACAGCGCCCGCGCTGCGCACACCAACAACGTTAGACGTACTTAACGTGACACCGGAAGCATCAATAGTTATGAAGCGACCCAAGAGTACGCAGTCACTTGTTCCCCTCGGCTCACCCCCCGAAGGAGTCTCCGTTTGAGTGACCGTTCCATTGCTATCGCATGTCCACGCCGTATCCCGATCGTTCGTTACATCTGCCACTTTGCTATATTGCTGCTGAATGTACGACTGTAGCGAGTTGACACTGTCACGATAGCGTTGCTGACTAATAGCAACACCGGACCCTACTAAAATCGCCGCTGCAAGCATTCCTGTTATCGCCAGGAAAAGCATGACTTCGATAATTGTAAAACCGGTTTGCCTTTTAGTGCCCATTTGGGCTCATTATAGCATAAGTGGTTTGCCGCAAGTAGCCTTTTTGCCCCTATAAAAAGGTAGCAAAATACCAGGCGAGGACCGAGCTCCCCCACCATACCGACACAACAGCACCCAAAATAAGCAGTGGACCGAACGGAACCCTGGTTTTGCGGGTGATCTTACCCGCAAGCATTCCGGGGATAACAACAAAACAGCCTATAAGGTTGGCGGCAAACAGCGCCAGAAAAGCTAGTTTCCAATCCCCCAAAAGAAGCGCCAGCGCCAGCCCTAACTTTACGTCGCCAAAACCGATCCATTGCCCCTTAGAGACCAGCCACACGATAAGGTAAAGGCCACTGAGCAAAAAAACAGCGACCGCAAGATTGACCAATGAGCCGAAGATATCGAGTGAGCTAAAAACGGTGAACGCCGCAGCGACCGCCGCAACGCCGATAAGTGGAAACATAATTTTATTCGGGAGAATCGACCATTTAAGGTCGTACGCGAATAAAATGGTGAGCAGCACGCCCGCTATAAGCCACAATACAAAATACGCAATTTGCGGCCCAGTGAGTATCGCATCAGGCCATACAAGATACGAGGCGACAAAAAAACCGGCCGTTCCGAGTTCGATCAAAGGTTCGAACCAACCAATAGGCGCTTTACAATACCGGCACTTCCCACCGGTACTCGCCCAGCTCACAAGCGGGACAAGATCGTACCAGTTAAGCTGATGTCCGCAGTGCAGACACTGCGACCTGTCGTTACTGAGATGCGTTTTAGTAAGAGGCAGCAGCATCTTATACTCTTTACTGTCTACCTTTTCGCCGTCCGCCTTATCCTCAACCAGCTGACGTGCCCTTAGCCGCCAAACGGTTGCCCCCGCAAAGCTACCCATTACCAAGCCTAAAACAGCCAGTATACTACTTACAATCAATTGTTCCATAAGCATTATCATACAGTAAAAAGCCCGTAAAAGAAAAACCCGGGAGTAATTCCCGGGTTTTATATAGCTATATGCTAGGACTAGTTGTTGTCGCAGGCAGTACCACCGCCTTCAAGCTTGTACTGAAGGGCAACCTTTGAGTTTCCCTTGCCTGTCTGAACGGATTCACCATTACAGCTTGCGTTTACCGTGTAGTATATCTTACCAGAGGTAAAGGTCGACGGAGTAAAGTTGTTGGTCGAGTTTTGCGTAAATGTGTAGTCAGTACCGTCAGGGTCGGCAAACGTGTCGTTACTTACCGTTAGATAACCCGAGATAAAGGTAGACCAGTTAGACGGCAGGCTCCCGCGGTTATTCGACTGATAGTTATTAACTGCCGTGATAGCGCGGCTAAGGTCGTTCTTGCGCTGGGTGTCACGCTGGCTACGCTGCAGCGCAGGCAGGGCGATGAATACCATCAAGAAGATAAGTCCGGCGATAGCAAGGACCAAGACCACCTCGATGATCGTGAATCCTTTTTGCTTTTGTTTCTGTTGTGCGTTCATAAAACTTTTTCCACCTTTCTATGAACAAGTTAGTGAGTGCGTAAAACGCTTACGTTTATCGTACCTTACGCCGCGTGCGTTGTCTATAGGTTAATTCCGTTTACTAGTGAGTAGATCGGGAGAAGAATAGCGGCAACCATACCACCAGCAACAACGGCAAGCACTACCATAAGGATAGGTTCGATTGCCGTTGAGATCGTCTTGATCTCGTCGTCGAGCTCATCCTCGTATACCTGGGCGGTCTTGCCCATCATTTCGTCAATTTTACCGGATTGTTCCCCAATCTTAATCATCTGGGGCACTAGCGGCAAGATATAATCTTCGGGTTTTAATGCCACCGAAAGTGCCTTACCACCTTTCACCTTTTCAGCTGCTCGGTCGATACTTTTGGCAACGATCGAGTTATTCACCGCTTCACTGGTAATACGCAGCATGTCGAGCATGGCTACACCTGTTGAGAGGAGTGTCTGCCCGGTTCGGGCAAACCGTGCCATATAGAGCTTGCGGAACATTTTACCAAACAGCGGCATATTCAGCTTAAGCGTGTCCTTAAAGTGGATGCCGTTCTCGGTTTTAAGGAACTGCAGAAAGAAATACGTGCCAATTCCCACCAAAATAATAACCAGCCACCAAAAGTGAGCAAAAAAGTCAGCCATCGACACCATAATCTGCGTAATGAATGGTAAAGTCTTTTTAAGGTCATGGTACAGTTTTTCCACCTGTGGCACCACAGTAAAGAGCATGAATGCCAATACGCCAAAGATAACTACTAATACGATAATCGGATAGGTCAGCGCGCCCCTGATTTTGCTCATCGTAGCCGCATCTTTTTCCTGCTGGGAAGCAATACGGTTTAACGAATCGTCAAGCGTACCGGACGTTTCACCGGCCGTAATGAGCGCCAGGAAAACATGGTCGAACACTTCCGGGTGTTTGGCAAACGACTCGGAGAGCGATTTACCCCCCTCGATAGAAGCAATAATATCCTCAATCACACCCTGCAGGCGCTTGTTCTCCGTCTGTTCCAAAACCGTGCGAAGGCTCTGCGAAAGCGGCAGACCCGCACCAATCAGTGTCGCCAGTTGGCGAGTAAAAACCACTCTGTCTTTAGTAGTGATACGGTTGGTGAGCCGGCCTATAAAGCTGCCGTTCTCGTCCATCTCCTGAATATCAAGCGGCGTAAACCCCTGGGCGATAAGCAACCGCGCAGCGGCAGATTCTGAATCTGCTTGTACGGTCGCCTTGACGATTTTATTCGTCGACGTATCTTTTGCTTGATAGTTGAATTTCTTCATTCTATCCTCGCATTAACCTTTCAAATTCCGTTAAGTCAACGGCAAAGTTGCGTGCTTCATCGTAGGTGACCGTACCGCTTTGAATAAGGCTCACGAGTGTACGGTCCATCGTTTGCATTCCTTGGTCGGCACCGGTTTGAATAACGGCGTCGAGCTGGTGTGCCTTGCCTTCCCGGATAATGTTGCGCACCGCGGGGTTGGCAACCAGCACCTCGGCAGCCACAACACGACCGCCGCCGATAGCCGGAATAAGGCGCTGCGAGCAGATGGCCATGAGGATGTTAGACAGCTGCGCACGGATCTGCGGCTGCTGATGCGGTGGGAAGACGTCGATCATACGGTCGACTGACTGGGAGGCACTGTTCGTGTGGAGCGTTGCAAACACCAAGTGGCCAGTCTCGGCGATAGTAATAGCGGCCGAGATAGTCTCGAGGTCACGCATCTCACCAATCAGCACAACATCCGGGTCCTGACGAAGGCTTGAACGGAGCGCCGCTGAGAAGCTATAGGTGTCATAGTGGACTTCACGCTGAACGACAACCGATTTTTTAGATTTGTGCGTAAACTCGATTGGGTCTTCGATGGTAATAATATGGTTGGCGCGCTCGGTGTTGATTTTATCAACCAGTGCAGCCAGCGTTGTCGACTTGCCCGAGCCGGTTGGGCCAGTCACCAGTACAAGCCCCCGCGGGTAGTCGGCAAACGAGGTAACCACGGTAGGCATACCAAGTTCGGTTACCGATTTGATTTCGTTTGGAATAAGACGAAGAGCGGCCGCTAGGTTGCCGCGCTCGTGGAACGCGTTAACTCGGAAACGGCCCAGCGTACCAAAGGCAAAGCTAAAGTCAAACTCTTTGTCTTTCATAAGGATTTGCTGCTGGTCTTGGTCGAGAATGGCAAAAATAAGCGACTCAACAGCCGGTTCGTCGAGCGGGTTATAGCCGGCAATCGGCGCCAGGCTTCCATCAACACGAAGCATTGGTGGCAACCCCACCTGCAAGTGAAGGTCGGACGCCCGCTTCTTTACGACTTCTTCGAGCAGTACTTCGATTCTGAGTTCTTGGCTATCCATTTTTTCCACCCTTCTTAAACTATGTCTGACGTTACGCGGTTAACTTCTTCGAGCGTCGTGATTCCCTGCAAAGCCTTGAGGTAACCGTCTTGGCGCATTGTAATCATTCCCTGTTCAACCGCCTTGTGCTGGATTTCGATGCTCGCTGCGTGCGTAACGATCAGGTTCTGGATTTGTTCCGTGACGTCCATAACTTCGTACAGCCCGGCCCGGCCCGCGTAGCCCCTTGGCGTCTGCGGCGTATCCCTACCTTTAACTAAAGTATAAGCGCTTTGGCCTGCCAGGGGCAAGTCTTTATAGCCTAAATCTGCTGAAACTCGTGCAACATCGGCTTTTGTCCGCGGAAGAAGATGCCCCACGGTTGCCATAATATTCTGCGTTTCTATGGGAGTAGACTGGTACGCGTCGCGTTTTGTCGATACGCGGCGCACAAGCCGCTGGCCAATAATGGTATTTACCGTACTGGCGATCAAAAACGGCTCCACACCCATATCAAGCAGACGTGGCAGCACGCCGGCTGCCGAGTTAGTGTGCAGCGTACTAAACACCAGGTGGCCCGTCAGCGCCGCCTGTACGGCCAGCTGTGCGGTCTCGGAGTCACGGATCTCCCCTACCATCACGATATCCGGGTCCTGACGCAGAATAGACCGGAGACCGTTGGCAAACGTCAGACCAACCTCACTGTTTACCTGAATCTGGTTAACGCCGTCCATTTTGTACTCGACCGGGTCTTCAAGGGTCACGATATTAACGGTATCGTCTTTAATTTCTTTAATAAGTGCGTAGAGACTGGTTGACTTACCCGAACCAGTTGGACCAGAGGTAAGTACCATGCCGTTCGGCCGCTTAATACCCTTACGGATCGCGCGAAGCGCCCGGCCAGCGTACCCCATCTGTTCGATATCAAAGCTGTTGCCGGATTTATCAAGCAGACGGATAACGACTTGCTCGCCCCACACCACAGGGCTAATCGCGATACGAAGGTCCACCTCTTTGGCCGCCACCTTTACGGTAAACTGACCGTCCTGCGGAATACGGTGTTCGTCGATTTTTAGGTTGGACAAAATTTTGATTCGGCTCACCAGCGCTGGCTCGATTGATTTAGGCAGCTGCATAATCTCACGGAGTACGCCGTCTACCCGAACACGGATTTTTAGTGTTTTTTCAAGAGGCTCAATATGCACGTCACTTGCCCGTGACTTAACAGCATACTCTAAAATCGTGCTAAGAGCGCGGCTGATCGGTGAATCCTGGACGATCGTTTTGATATCGCTATCGCTGGCGCTTTGCGCCTCCTGCTGCGACACTTCGGCCGCCTCGCCAACGCTCGAGAGATCCGTACGGTATTGGTCAAGTACGTGGCGGACGCCAGGTTCGGAGGCCATAAAGACCTTCAAAGGCCGTTGGATAAGGTTAGCTAAGTAGTCGACTGCCTGGACATTATTTGCGTCGATCATAGCAACGGCAAGACGGTTTTGCACTTCGGCAAGCGGGACCGCCATAAAACGTTCGGCTATATCCTCTGGAAGCAGCGCCAGGACATCTTGGTCGATAATACTATTACTAAGGTTAACGTACGGGACACCCGAAACTTGGGCGATAGCATGGGTCAAAAGCTCCTCATCAACTGTTCCCTGTTCGGCGAGCACCGCTAAAAGCGGCTTGTTGGTTTTTGCCGCGTCGTCCTCTGCCGTACGAAGAATGTCCTCAGTAACCAGACCCTCCTCGGTGAGGAGAGCCATCAGTTTTTCTTGCATGTCGTTCGTAAGAAGCGCCATATATCAACGCCCCCTACTAAGAACCGCCCGATTGGTCACCAATAATAACCTGAACCGTCGGGTTGATCGCATTAGAATTGAAAACGCTTGAATCTGGCTTGTCGATATCAGTCGTGATCTGCTCGGTGGTCTTAACCGTTATTGACTGGTTTGCCGTATCTCCAATAAGCGCCTTGGCCACAAAGTAGGCGACAAGAATACTTACCGAGGCTATCAGGATGATCATTGCTATATCTGATTTCTTCATGGCTTTACCGTCTTATCTTTTAGTTCAACCGTCTTGGCAGGCTCATAAAATGCATTTCCATCAACTGTCAGCACAAGTTTTGTACCCTGGGTTTCAACCGCAAGCGTCGTTATGTCGATAGCCCTGATTGAGCGTTCCAGCTTTTGCAGCAGCCGCTTCAGTACGCTGGCGTTATTGACATCGGTACTGACAGCAAACCTAAACGTAATCTGGTTTTCGCCGGTTCCCGCTGTTGTTGAGGCATCCTGAACGTTCGAATCCGACTGCGACTCAACTCCAGCAACCGGGTCCACATTCAGCGACTCGATTGTCAGCGCTGGGTCGTTAAGGAACTTCTCCTGTAGCGACGAACCGAAAGCGGACGAGTTTGCCTCTGAAGGCAGTGCGTCAAGTACTACCTGGACCGGCTCACTCTCTCCGGGTGCCATAGCTGATTTTAACGCGTCGTTCGTATTGAGTACGCGCACCTCATCTTTTAGCTGGCCAATGACTTCGTTATTGTGAACCAGTGTCGACGCCGTTTTTGATTTCTCGGCCAACACCTTTTCGTTAAACCATGCTTTTTGCAGCAGGAAAAGCGAAACGACAATAGCGATGCCGACAACGGCCGATATAACTGCCACCCATGTAAACATCATGCGGTTCGCGTTTGCGATTTGCTGGCGTTTACGGAGTGCTACGTCTTGTGCTGCCATATTACTGTCCCCCCGTCGCGTCACTAGCTTTTTGCGTAAACAAACTTTGCGGAACACCCAGGAAAGAGTCGGTTGCGTTGGTCCGGGTTGGAGCCACGATAGACGCGCTCTGTGAAGTGCGGGCAAACAGCTCTTCGGGGTACGTGAATGTCAAAGTAAAACGAAGTACCTTTGCACCCGAGGCATCCTCGCCGTAGCTCCGATCACTGTCGCTCATGTTAGTTGCCAGAGGTACCGATTGTTTTTGACCATCTTTCGTGAACTGGAAGGTAGTGGCATTAATCGTCTTTTTAAAGACATCGAGTGCTGGGTACCCGTTCACCGCCTGGGCCTCTACCTTAATTGTTTTCTCGGAAGAATCAAGCGACAGGTTGGTAATTGCGACATTATTAGGCGCCGGCGGGTTGATAGTCGTAAGAACATCAAACACGCGTGAATCAATACTTTTTTCGTTATGCATCGCTGTTAGCTTCGTCAGCTGATTTTGAATGGTCAGCGTATTGGATACGTCCTCTACCTTAGATAGTTTTTCGCTCTCGCTTTTAATCGTGTTGTCGCTGATGACGCTTCGGGCTGTCTGTACGGCAAATACCCATATCGCAAGTACCACAACCACGCCAACGGCGGCCATCCCTATCAAGATAGACATAGAGATAACACTGGCACGAACCCGCTGGGCTTTGATAAGCTCCTGCTTTACATCGGGGACAAGGTTGATCTCGATCATGCCTTGTTACTCCTTTGCGCTAGGCCGACCGCAACAGAAAATTCCGTTGCGATTGCCGCCAACTGCTGTTGGTCGCCCTGGTTAACGCGAACTTTTTGCCACGGATTTGCCTGAAGCGAGTTGACCCCGGTTTTAGCCGTGACGTATTCACCAAATTTAGGAATAACGCTACCATAGCCAGAAAGAAGAATACCCCCTACCGGCGTGTTTGGATAACGAGTCTGGAAGAACTTGATCGACTTTGTCAGCTCGGCCGCGAATCCCTCGAGAACACTCTCTACGGCGTGGAATACCTGTCCCTCAAGGCGGTCAGGAGCCAAACCGAACTTAACGATAAACTGGCGGGCTTGGTCTTCCTGGACGTTAAGGTTCTGTACGGCAGATTTTACCAGTGAGTGAAGACCGGTTGGAATGGTACGAACAAGACGCGGCGCGTCAGCATAGGTGATAACCAAATTGGTCGACAGTTCACCCACGTCGATAATAAGACGAGCATCTTGGATTCCCGAGGGAAGAAGCGCCCGAATCATCGCGATAGGATCAGGCTCGGCAGCAATAACGTTCAGCCCGAGTCCTTCAACAAACTCCAAACGCTCTTCAGCGTAGCTATTAGCCGTGCTAGTAAGCAGTACTTCCTGCTGCTGCGGGTTATGTGCCGACTGGCCTAACAGCACCCAATCCACCTTAGCGTCGTCGACGGCCATGGGGATATATTGATCGATCTGGTACTTAACCGTACTCCGCAGTTCAGCCTCGGGCATCATAGGGACATCGATAACCGTCGTAAAGGTCTTTTGTGATGGCAGCCCGATAGCAACGTTCTTCGTTTTAATACCGCTCTGTCCTACCGCAGTCATGATAATCTCACCTAAACGGTGCTCTGACTCTTTTGAGTTAGCACTCGTTGTCTTGAGGTCAACCGGGGCATAGCCGTAGTGCACTAACGACCAGTTATCCTGACCATTATTCTCTAGTTGCACAACACGCACGGCATTAGTACCGATGTCTAGTGCAAAGAAGTCGCCCACGCCTTTGAATAGTTTCATATTGACCCCATTATACATAAGCGCAATGACATCTGACAAGGTCTACAGCCAATTTGGCTAAAAGCGCGGTGGAAGTTCGGTAGAATAAACGGTCTGCGCCTTGTTGTTGCCCGAAGCCTGCAGCTGAGCCCAAAGGTACGCATCGGGGCGAAGATTAAACCGCTCGGCTGGATCGCCAGATTGAGCGCCCGAGTCGCCACCTGCCGTACGGTTAAGGATAAGGTGGTTGGTTATAACAGGTCCGTTAACCGCCAAGGTGTTATTACATTTGTTCGAGTTAAGGCTTCCGGCAAAGTTATAGCAGGTATTAATCGTCGTAGCTGCTACCAGCCACGAATCAACCTGCTTAACAGCGTCACGAATGTTAATGTTATTAGCGATAATAACAACCTGAGGAATATCCCGGATACTACTGAGTGTTCCACTCGTATAGGTAATATTTCCTGTTATCGTCACCGTCCCTGTTGCCATAATAACCACCGAACGGCCCGCGGGTATCGCGCCGCCAGTAATAGTAAGGTTACCCGCTGTCCGGACAACAGGAGTGGCTCCGGTGGCAAACGTAAGGGTGCTGAGATCTACACTAGCCCCGCCGACAGCCTGCTTGTTCGGAAGTGAGGCAAAGTAGCTAGCAACGCCCGGCGCAGGCCTAAAATTAGCCGCCGACGTATAGTTTCCAAATGCCGAAGCGCCAAATTCGTCAACATTAGCAAATGTCAGCTTACTCCACGCCGCTTGAGTATTATTTGTCTGGTTGTTCAAGCCCGAGCCCGAGGCAAAGCGGTTATTCACGCCCACCGAGAACGCACCGTACTCTACCCAGCTTCCAAATACTTTGGTTGATCCGCCGACATTCTTAACCGTCGTGCTCGTCTCAATCTGACCGCGCACTGCAATGTCGCCGCCCCAAATCTGGACCTTTGGCTTTTTGCCTACCACCGTACAAACAGGTGGCGAATGCATCCACCGGGCGTCGGTATTTGAATGCGGCTGAACAGAGAGTGCAAAACAAACGCGCGTCCCCACCGGCAAGTCGCCAATATCAATCGCATTCGCTTGCGGCTTTAGATTAGGCGACGGTGCACCGAGGTTGAATATTCCCGAGCCCTTTTTAACGTTTTTACAGGTTGAGTTCCCGTCCTTGAAGTAGTCGCCCGATGCCGAGCCTCCGCCGCTCTGACAAGGCGCCAGCGCATTTGCTCCAGCGTTGTTCTCGTGCGGCGCCTGTTTTCCCGGATTTACATTAATTTGAGTGATCTCCCACTTGGTCGTTTGGCTGTTTGCCTGACCAACGTTATCGACACTTGAGGTAACGGTCATCTTACTGCCCGCTTCAATGGCAGTTGGCGAAATATTGTCGACGTGCGGCGTCAGCGTATAGTTACGCGGCTCCGGCACACCCCCCGGATACCCTACTGGGTTGGCACAGCGCCTAAGAATCTGGTACACGACATTATTGTTGTAGTCGCGAATCGTAATACCCGTCTCGTTCTTGAAGTTCTCGTAGTAAGCATCGTCGTTGGTCTTGCCGTCGTTCGGAAAGCCCTCGTCGGTTCCCTGCCAGTAGCTGTTAATCGCCACGCTAACGTTTGCACGCCAATCAATCTTACCTGCCTGGTCAAGCCCGCGCAGACTATCGCGCAGGTCAATCCACTGCGCATTGCTAATGTTTCTCCCAACACCAGGGGCTGTGTTCTTTTTCATAGTGTTATAAATGAACGACGCACCGCTGTGTTTTTGGGGATCCGAGCTGTTGTAGGCCGAACGCAGCAGATTATACAGCGCATCTGCGCTGTTAATTGTGGCAGCCGGGATTGCCTGGTTGTTCCGGATGGTCGGCAATACAAATGTGCCACCGTGGTCGACGGCATTAGTGAAATACCCGCGGTAACAGGAGCGGCCAAGGACCGTTCCGGAGTAACACGCCGCCGAAGTCATACGGTAATATGTGACACTAAACGTCGCTACCGAGACGAGAACTAAAATAACCCAGTACGCAAGGCGGACCGACCGAAGAGTTGCCACCACCTCTTTCATTAAAGCGTTCCTCCCAACTCTTTTATCGTATCCTGGTAATAGGTTGTGTCTTCATCGGAAAAAGGATCAGTCGTATCGATATGTTCGATCGCTTTTTTGTAGTATTCAATAGCAAGCGCTGTGTTCCCCTGTTGGCGGGCAATTTGTCCGACAAGCGCCGCGCTGTCAGACGAATTTCTCACGTCGTACGCCTTTTTTGCAGCATCCAGAGCCTCGGCTAACATGTTGTTGTTAAGCAAAAGTGTTGCTTTACGGGAGTAGTAAATATAAAGGTCTGATTTGTCCGACGTATTTTCAATGGCGTCATCGAGCTGCTTTACGCCCCCCTGAACGTCCCCTTCAAACGCTGTCTTTTCCGCAGCGTCAGCCGTTTTTTCCGATGGCTTTTTTTGGATCGGCGTTACGCCATTGCCCTGAGACGTGCCGTTTGTATCACCCGAGCTGGATTTGTTTTGCTGCTGGCTAAGTATGATTGCCGTGGCAATACTAGCCCCAACAACAATAACGACGATAATGCCAAGGATGATAATACGCCGTTTTTGAATCATATATGTAGAGGGCCTTCTGTTATGTTCTTACCAGTATAGTAGCATAAGGATTATAAAGCGCTCAAGCCAATTCACGCCTCTTATCTTAAGCGAGCTTGGTCAAACTTATTATTCGGCGCGTGCTTCCGTCGGGAAGAGGCGCCTCCTCTATTTCGTAGGCCAGGCGACCATTCAGGCTATTCAGTACCTCAACTACTTCGGTCCCGTCGCTTGGTGAATACGGGTTAATATTCTTGGTTTGGCCGGGCGTCCGGTGGGTGTCGGCAAAGTAGGCCTTGCCGCCCGGCTTTAGGACCCTTACTACTTCCTCAAAGCTGGTACGTATAAGTGTTTTGTCTTGGTCACGTACCTCGGCGGTGTATTCCTGCAGTATCTTTTCGTCGTCACCCGCCAGGTTTGGGTCTAAATGGTGCAAATACTGAGGTATACCGAACACCGACACGACTATATCAGCCGAATTTTCCCGTACCGGCAGTGCCTGGCCAAGTCCAGCGACACTGTTAGGAACTTCGCGTTCCGGCGGCTCAGGGTTTCTACCGCCGAACCACCGCCGCAGTCTTGTTTGCCGCGGCTTTGTCTCTTCGTACCAAAAAAGATCGCTGCGATGCTTTTTGTCCAGCGACTGCTGCAATATATTCCGTGAATCCTCACCTCTCAGCGCCGGGTTGACAGAGAGAACGTGAGCACCTTTAGCGGTGAGTTCTCTTCCGAACCGAGAGGTTTTACCCGAACCAATATCAACAATCACCTTGCCGCGGACATCATCGACGTCCAAATGGTGGTTGAGCGCCTCAAGGTATTCGTCTACTCCCCGGTCGTAATAGTTATTCCTAAAAAGACCCTCACCGCCAGGATTAATACTGCCTGCGTGATATAGCGTATCGCCCTCCCCAAGCATGCTGCTCCGTGATGCCACGGCGCCCATACTGCGCGCTTCGTCCGCGTCTTCGGACATGGTTTCCTGGCTGGTTTTTACATCAAGTCGTTCTGTCATTTTGTTTTCTTATTTTACTTATGTTTTAGTCTAGACTAAGGCGGACAAGTTGGCAATTTGCGTCCATAACTTTTGGCCTATTCTACCCCTGTTATGGTATGATGGGGCTATGAGTCTATCTATAGGAATCGTCGGTTTGCCTAACGTGGGCAAATCTACTCTTTTTAACACACTAACAAACAATAATATCCTGGCTGCCAACTATCCTTTTGCCACCATCGAGCCAAACACGGGCATCGTGTCGGTACCGGACGAACGGCTTATTAAGCTAGCCGAGATGTACCACACACAAAAGATCGTCCCTGCAACGGTCACATTCGTTGACATTGCCGGTCTGGTCGCTGGCGCTTCTAAGGGCGAAGGCCTGGGTAATAAGTTCCTGGCCAACATCCGCCAGTGCGACGCCATTCTTCATCTCGTGCGCGCGTTCGAGAACAATGATATTGTTCATGTTGCCGACCGCATTCACCCTAAAAACGACATCGAGATCATTAACACCGAGCTTATCCTGGCTGATATCGAGACGATCGACCGAGCACTTCCTAAGCTGGCAAAAGAGGCAAAAGCCAAGCCGGCCCTACGAAGCCAAATCGACTACCTCCAGTCGATTCGTAAAACCCTAGAAGAAGGCACCCCGCTTTCCGGACTGACATCTTTAGAACACGAGCATATTGCCGACCTCCACCTACTCACCGCCAAACCGGTAATTTACGCCTTTAACGTTGACGAGCAAACCCTCAGTGCCGAGCCAAAAAAAGCCGAGCTCCGCGAGCTCGTAGCGCCAAACCAGGCTGTCTTTATCTGCGCCAAACTGGAGGACGAGCTAAAAGGCCTCGACGAGAGCGATGCCAAAGAGCTGCTTGAAAGCTATGGGGTTGAAGAAACCGGCCTGAAGCAGCTCATCAGAGCCGCCTACACTACCCTGGGCCTTCAAAGCTACCTTACGGCCGGACCAAAAGAGGTACGGGCATGGACGATCAAAAAGGATGCCACTGCCCCCCAAGCCGCCGGTGTTATCCACAGCGACTTTGAGCGCGGCTTTATTGCCGCCCAGGTAGTCGCCTACAACGATCTGGTAAGTGCCGGGTCAGAAGCCGCCGCCAGAAGCGCCGGTAAAATCGCGACCGTCGGGAAAGATTACGTCATGCAGCCCGATGACGTTGTTGAGTTCCGGTTTAACGTGTAACTACGCATACTATACACATATCGCTTTTTGTCGTACATTTAAGGGGGTGTCTTTGACGCCTGCTCTTCAGAACACGACAATCTCCCGGAATCGGAGTACATAGTGGCAAAAAAACGATTGGATTCGGACGCTTCGGATGAAGCAGCCCGGCTCCTCAACGTCACGCTCGCAACCCGGCCGGCCGCCTTTGCGTCCGCCTTCCGAAAGGCCGAAAACACCCCTGGATGCGACATCAGCGCGACCAACATGTCGGTCGCGCTGCTGTGGCTGAACGACTACGGCGCCGGTGTCCATCCCCAGAGGGGAAAGATCGTCGCCAATTCGCTGCTCGGCGACAGCGCCGTGCTGCGGGGCCTCGGCGAAAAGACGAGATTCCATCTCATCAACCGGTTCTTCCCGCTATTCACCCTCCCGCGTGGGTGGCGCAAAACAGCGGAGGACGGCCACATCACCAAGGAACAGATCGCCGCGCTCATCATGGAGCGGCTGCGGATGATCGACGAGGGCGAACTTGATGTTCATACCCAACTCGACTTCGTCCGCATGCTCCTTGGCAGGCCGCGGAACCTGAGCGAGTCCTACCGTCAGATCATGACGCAGGCACAGCTCAACCGGGTCGTCGAGATCGTCCAGCGGCGGACACCTAGAGTGTACCGCGAGACGCAAGCCGACACGATGGGCTGGAGGATCGGTCCCATCCGGTAGAGATCATCGCACGAAGAGCTCTCGGCCTGCCTCGCACCAAAAGGCAGGCCGAGCAGCGCTTTACAGAATCTTCAGTA
>Ga0224733_1091_pt1 | contig 17460 bp, 18 predicted proteins | sample IA12soil_GW_FP2_FD_161642 | JGI IMG/M metagenome (GOLD analysis project Ga0224733, IMG submission 161642) | Enriched cells from agricultural soil in Iowa, United States - IA12soil_GW_FP2(-) | ecosystem: Environmental > Terrestrial > Soil > Agricultural land | place: USA: Iowa | collected 2017-05-08
TTGTACTTCCATAATCTTAGTTAAAGCCCCTAATGTCCGAACATCAGGCCGCAGGCTTCCACCTTTTATTTTTTAGTGTGCAATTTTCTTCTATCTTTATTCGTTCTTTCATATATTTTAGCAATGTCCGTCCACTTCTAATGAACCGGATGAAGAGAAGAAACATAAGATAAACTAATCCAATGAGGAGCAGGAGGCATCAATTTGAAAAAAATATATGTGTTAGATACCAATGTATTGTTGCAGGACCCATATGCTATTTTTTCATTTGAGGATAATGAAATTGTGATTCCGGCCGTTGTGTTGGAAGAGGTTGATTCAAAGAAAAGGTATATGGATGAAATAGGCAGGAATGCAAGGCAGGTATCCAAATTGATAGACGGCTTTAGACAAGCAGGAAAGCTCCACGAGAAAATTCCGCTTGATAATGGTGGAGAGCTTCGAATTGAATTAAATCATCGCTCTTTTCATCAACTTCAGGATATTTTTATTGAGAAAACGAACGATAATCGTATATTGGCGGTTGCAAAAAATCTGTCTCTTGAGGAAAGTACAAAAGAAAATGGAAGGCGAGTCATACTTGTCAGTAAAGATGCACTTGTCCGTGTAAAAGCAGATGCTTTAGGATTGGATGCAGAGGATTTTTTGAATGATCGAGTGGTAGAAGTTGATCATATATATACAGGCTTTTTAGAAATTCACATTAATATAGAATTATTAAATCAATTTTATGAGAAAGGAGAGCTGCACTTATCCGAAATTACCAATCATCCATTTTATCCAAATCAATTTCTAATTCTGAAAGATGCATTAGGAAGCTCGGCATCCGCGATTGGAATAGTGGATAGAACGGGAAAGATAGTGAAAAAGTTAATTCATGCTTTTGATTCCGTTTGGGGGATAAAACCTCGAAATGTGCAACAAACAATGGCGATGGAGTTACTATTTCGCACCGATATTCCTCTAGTTACCATGATTGGAAAAGCGGGAACAGGAAAAACATTGCTTGCTCTCGCATCAGGGTTAATGCAGACAGAGGACCTGCACATTTTTAAAAAGCTGTTAGTTGCAAGGCCAATTGTTCCTGTGGGAAAGGACCTAGGGTATCTTCCTGGCGAAAAACAGGAAAAGCTTCGCCCGTGGATGCAGCCGATATATGATAACTTGGAATATTTATTTAATACGAAAAAACCAGGGGAATTAGATGCTATCTTAGCAGGTATGGGGTCGATCGAGGTGGAAGCTTTAACATATATAAGAGGGCGGAGTATCCCTGAGCAGTTTATTATTATTGATGAGGCTCAGAACTTAACAAAACATGAAGTAAAAACCATTTTAACGAGGGTGGGAGAGAGAAGTAAAATTGTTTTAATGGGCGACCCAGAACAAATTGACCATCCATATCTTGATGAATACAATAATGGTTTAACATATGTACTAGAAAAATTTAAAGATGAGACGGTAGCTGGTCATATTAAATTAATGAAAGGGGAGCGTTCCGGCCTCGCACAATTAGCAGCGGATATTTTATAACCGATATATATAATATGAAAAAAAAGAAATAAATGTTCATCAAAAAAAGCAGAAGGTTTCTTCTGCTTTTTTAGCTTTTATTCAATTCGAAAAGCCTTCACATTTTTTATGGGGTGTTCTTTATTTGAACCATCTTCAAATAATACGTGGATTGGCCCATCATCCAAACGCTTTCCTTCCTTTGAGAAGGCCGCTATAAACGAATATGCTTCCTCGATTGGAAAGCTGATATCTCCGTCAGATGTCTCGAGTACAAAGGTATTCCCATATGGTTCTGCATTTTTAATAAATGGTTCAAGTTTCATTCCAAATGTTCCAGTTAATAATATTTCTTTTAAGAATCTTTTTTTTGGTTTTTGTTCAGAAGGGGGAGTGGCACCTTCTTTTATTTCACGATCAAAAAATTGTCCAACTTGCTTTGTATAATTTTCTAGTTCGTCAATTTCTTCTCTATCTGGATCAAAGTATGTATTTAAATCAACTTTACGATCATCAAAAATCCATGTACCAACATCTAATGTGATTGGAAATTTCACTTTCCCTTTAAATGGTATAATCATTATGTAATCCTCCTTACTGCGATATTAAAATTATACCTTTTTCTATACTAATTGTCACATTTAGTAGAATAATTATAAGAACTCTAAATTCCAAGGTAAACGAGGGATTTCTTTCTTGCAATTCATTCGATTTCTTAGTAAAATTTTAAAATAGGATTGTCTATTGTCTGGTAAACGGGGGGATCAAGTTGGCGTCTGATATTAAAGTGGATTACCGGGAAAAAGCCTATAATCTGTTAAAGATAGATGCAGAAAAAATATTGCGATTAATTAAGGTCCAAATGGATAATTTGACGATGCCCCAATGTCCTTTATATGAAGAGGTATTGGATACACAAATGTTTGGCCTTTCCCGTGAAATAGATTTTGCAGTAAGATTGGGATTAGTGAATGAAAAGGATGGCAAGGAAATGCTCGATTCTTTGGAGAGAGAACTTACTGCTTTACACGATGCATTCACTAAAAAATAGACGTTTAAAAAACTCAAACAAGTTTTAGGATTTGTTTGAGTTTTTTTGATATTTGTTCTGTTTGCTTATTTGTATAACAAATTTTCCCTTTTAAATTATGACTTTTAAAAGAAGGATATTTAAATAATTTGAAGAATATCTTTTGTAGACTAAAGGATTGGAAGGTTACTATGTTTAAAAAAATCTTAAAGTCGTTCGACTACTCCATCATCACCGTGTACATACTGCTTTGTTTATTTGGATTAGTCATGATTTATAGTGCAAGTATGGTTGTTGCTATAAATTATGATGTGAAAAGTGATTTTTTTTATGTAAAACAATTAAAAAACTTGGCGTTGGCTTTTATTGCATTTGGGTTTTGTTCCTTTTTTCCCTACAAAATATATCAGTCTAATAAGTTTTTAGGGACAATTATGCTTCTATCGGTGTTGGGGCTAATCGCCATCTTTGGATTTGGAAAAATAGTGAATAACGCTAATAGTTGGTTGAAAGTTGGCTCCAGTTCTATTCAACCATCAGAGTTTGTAAAACTCAGTGTTATCATTTATCTATCAGCAGTTTATTCCAAAAAACAATCATATATCGATAATTTTAATAAGGGTGTAGTGCCACCGCTGGCATTTCTAATATTAGTATGCTTCCTAATCTTGATACAGCCGGATACAGGGACAGCCGCTATTATTTTCTTAATTGGTATGACGGTGATTCTTTGTTCTGGAATGAAGCTTAAAACGTTAATGAAGTTAGTTTCATTCGGTTTAGTTATTGCCTTACTGCTTTCACCTATAGTCATTATCAAAAAAGATAAGATTTTCTCCCCTACGAAAATGGGAAGGATAACCGGTTTTCTAGATCCATTTGATAAAGATGTAGTAGATAAAGAAGGGCATCAGCTTGTAAACTCCTACTTTGCTATCGGTGCTGGAGGCATTAAAGGCCAAGGACTTGGTGAAAGTATAGAAAAACTTGGATATCTCCCTGAACCCCATACAGATTTTATTATGGCAGTCATTGCCGAAGAATTAGGGGTGTTTGGAGTTGCATTTGTTATCATTGGACTTGCCTATATTGTTTTAAGAGGAATATATATAGGGGTGAAATGCAAGGATACCTTTGGCAGTTTATTGGCTATAGGAATATCCAGTATGATTGCTATTCAAACTTTTATTAATTTAGGTGGTGTAGTAGGTTTAATTCCAATTACGGGAGTACCGCTTCCTTTAATAAGTTATGGTGGATCCTCTCTATTGTTATTGTCTATTTCCTTAGGAATATTAGTAAACGTTGCAATGTTTATAAAATACGAGGAAAAGTATAAAAAGAAAAAGGAAAAGCCAGTTGCAGCTAAATCAATTAAGTATAATACCTTTAAGGTTCATTAATATACATATCACATCTGGACAATCTTGCGAAAGGGAGAGATAGGATGAAAAGAATTGAAAAGATTTTGGTAGCAAATAGAGGGGAAATAGCGATTCGTGTTTTCCGTGCCTGCACAGAATTAAATATTCGTACTGTTGCTATTTATTCTAAGGAAGATTTGGGTTCATATCACCGTTATAAAGCAGATGAAGCATATTTAGTTGGGGAAGGAAAGAAACCTATTGATGCATATTTAGACATCGAAGGAATAATTGAAATTGCAAAGAAATCTCATGCTGATGCGATCCATCCGGGCTATGGATTTCTTTCGGAAAACATTGAGTTTGCCCGCAGATGTGAGGAGGAAGGGATTATCTTCATTGGTCCCAAAACCATCCATTTAGATATGTTTGGGGATAAGGTAAAGGCAAAGGAGCAGGCTAAGCGAGCTGAAATTCCTGTAATTCCTGGTAGTGACGGACCTGTTCAAAATGTGGAAGAGGTAAAAGCTTTTGCAACTCAACACGGGCTGCCAATTATTATTAAAGCTTCGTTAGGTGGAGGCGGCCGTGGAATGAGGATTGTTAATAGCCTCCAAGAAGTAGATGAGGCGTATACCCGCGCAAAATCGGAGGCCAAAGCAGCTTTTGGAAATGATGAGGTATATGTTGAAAAGTTTGTAAAGAATCCTAAACATATAGAAGTGCAAATTTTAGGGGACTATGATGGTACGATTATTCATTTATTTGAACGGGATTGCTCTGTTCAACGACGCCATCAAAAAGTTGTAGAGGTTGCTCCATGTGTATCCCTAACTGAAGAACTACGTCAAAATATATGTAATGCAGCCGTTCGTTTAATGAAAAATGTGGGTTATGTTAATGCCGGCACAGTAGAATTTTTAGTATCTGGCAACGAATTTTATTTCATTGAAGTGAACCCTAGAGTTCAGGTTGAACACACGATTACAGAAATGATTACCGGTGTTGATATTGTTCAATCACAAATATTAATTGCAGAAGGGCATACATTGCATGGAGAGATAGTAGGTATACCTATGCAATCTGAACTAAAAATTAATGGTTTTGCGATTCAATCACGGGTAACCACAGAGGATCCATTGAATCATTTTATGCCAGATACAGGTAAGATTATGGCTTATCGATCTGGTGGTGGTTTTGGGGTACGTTTGGATGCAGGAAATGGTTTTCAAGGTGCTGAGATTACACCCCATTATGATTCATTGCTTGTAAAGCTCTCCACTTGGGGATTATCGTTTAATCAAGCTGCGTCCAAAATGGTCAGAAACTTGCAGGAGTTCCGAATTCGAGGAATTAAAACAAATATTCCATTTCTTATAAATGTTGTTAAACATGAAAAATTTAAAAGTGGTCAGTATGATACTTCTTTCATTGATACAACACCGGAATTATTTAATTTTCCTATCAGCAAGGACCGCGGAACAAAAATGCTTACTTATATTGGGAACGTTACAATTAACGGTTTTCCTGGTATCGTGAAAAAAGAAAAGCCGCATTTTTCAAAACCGAGGTTACCGAAACTACCTTATTCATCTATAACTCCAAAAGGAACGAAGCAAATTTTAGATGAAGAAGGAGCGTCTGGTTTAGTAGAATGGATCAAATCGCATAAACAAGTGCTGTTAACTGATACAACATTTCGTGATGCTCATCAGTCTTTACTTGCTACTAGGGTGCGGACACATGATTTGAAAAAAATTGCTGAACCTACTTCAAAATTACTTTCTGAAGTTTTTTCATTAGAAATGTGGGGAGGAGCAACCTTCGATGTTGCGTATCGTTTCTTAAAGGAAGACCCTTGGCAACGTTTGACAGAGCTTAGAGAACGAATTCCAAATATATTGTTTCAAATGCTTTTAAGAGCATCGAATGCCGTTGGTTATAAAAATTATCCCGACAATGTTATTCGCGAATTTGTTAAGGAATCTGCCGCAAAAGGAATTGACGTTTTCCGGATTTTTGACAGCTTAAATTGGGTGAAAGGTATGGAAATCGCTATTGATGCAGTTAGACAAACTGGAAAAATAGCGGAGGCCGCAATCTGTTATACAGGCGATATTAATGATCCTTCACGGGTAAAATATAATATTCAATATTACAAGGATTTAGCAAAAGAACTTGAAATGCAAGGGGCACATATTTTAGCAATTAAGGATATGGCAGGCTTATTAAAACCACAATCTGCTTACCGACTGATTTCTGAATTAAAAGACGTAGTGAATATTCCTATTCATCTTCATACCCATGATACAAGCGGAAATGGTATATTCACCTATGCAAAAGCGATTGACGCCGGAGTTGACATTGTAGATGTTGCTTTAAGCTCCATGTCTGGACATACATCTCAGCCTAGTATGAATACTCTCTATTATGCACTTGAGGGGACAGAAAGAGTTCCTGATATTGATATTAATGATGTCGAAGCTTTATCTCACTATTGGGAGGATGTACGAAAATATTACAGTGATTTTGAAAGCGGAATGAATGCTCCACATACAGAAATTTATCAACATGAAATGCCTGGCGGCCAATACAGCAATTTGCAGCAGCAAGCTAAGGCTGTTGGGCTTGGCAGCCGCTGGGAAGAAGTAAAAGAAATGTACGCAAAAGTAAACCTGATGTTCGGAGACATTATAAAAGTTACCCCATCCTCAAAGGTTGTTGGGGATATGGCATTATTTATGGTTCAAAACAATCTAACCGAAGAAGATGTCATTGCAAAAGGAGCGAAAATCGATTTTCCTGATTCAGTGGTGGAACTCTTCGAAGGTTATTTAGGACAACCGCATGGCGGCTTTCCAATGGAACTGCAAAAAGTAATTTTAAAAGATAAGGAACCAATTACTGTTAGACCTGGGGAGTTATTAGAAAACGTAGATTTTGATCATTTAAAAGCAAAATTGGAAATGGAAGTAAATAGTCCAATATCCAAATTAGATTTACTTTCTTATGCTCTATATCCAAAAGTCTTCCTTGACTTTATGAAAACAGCTGATCAATATGGCGATGTTTCTGTGATTGATACTCCGACTTTCTTTTATGGAATGAGAATAGGGGAAGAAATAGAGGTTGAAATTGAAACAGGTAAGACCCTCATTGTTCAAATGCTGTCGATTGGACAAGCGAGACCAGATGGCACAAGAATCATTTATTTTGAATTAAACGGGCAACCGCGTGAAGTTATTATTCGTGATGAAAGTTTAAAATCAACTGTTGTTCAAAAAGTGAAAGCAGATCCGAAAAATGATGAACAAATTGGAGCGACAATGCCTGGAACCGTTATTAAGGTTATTGTAAAGAATGGAGATAGAATTGAACCAGGGGATCACCTTATGATTACCGAGGCGATGAAAATGGAAACAACTGTACAAGCGCCTTTCTCTGCTATTGTCAAAGAGATTCACGTCACTGATGGAGAATCTATTCAAACAGGTGACCTGTTAATAGAATTACAAAAAGCATAATAAAAGCCGAAGTGACTTGCCCTCGGAGTATGGATGAGTAACAGTTGAAGTGTATTTTTTCCTAATGTTGTCATAGCTTAAAGTGGAGATGTAGAAACCAGCTAGCTATAAGTGCTGAAGCAGATAAGAACTAACCTTATTTCGTTATCTATATAATAAATAACGTAGACTTCTTTTGTAGAATAAAAAGAGTGCAGACATAATGTCTGCACTTTTTTACGTTGTTTTGTTTAGGTGTTTTTGATGTTTTATGTAGTAATGGTTACGGCTTACAAGCAACAGGAAGTAACTTAAAAGGCCAAATAGACAGGAGATGAACAAAGCATGAATTAATTCGATATAAAGATTCCCTAAGGAATAAATAATGGATGCTCCTGCGATAACTTGCAGTAAAACAAGAACAAAGGCAATGATCCAACCCCAATATAAAATAGGATGTTGCTTATAATTTTTTATGGCTATTACCGTGATATAAACGATCCATATAAATATGATTGCAGCTGCGCAGCGGTGCCCCATATGAATCCATTGATGAATATTTGTAGGAAGCTCTGGGGATCCATTGTAGCACAGTGGCCAATCTAAACAGGTCAAACTTGACTTTGTATGGCGCACAAGTGCACCGGAATACACAACAAGATAACTGTAGATTGTCACTCCAATAATATGGAACTTCATCCGTCTATCAATAACAAGCTTAGCTGCGTTGAATTTCTGATCAATTTCAAATATTAACAAAGTCAATAGTAGGACGGATGCAAATGAAATTAACGAAATTCCAAAATGCAATGCAAGAACGAAACTATTTTGCCCCCAGACAACGGCAGCAGCTCCTATTAGTGCTTGCAAGATAAGGAAGAACAAAGATAATATGACTAAAAACTTCGTTTCCCTTTTATAACCCATTGCTTTCCAGGCCCATATTCCTAATATTAGAAGCAGAATTCCAACACTGCCCGAAACTAACCGATGTGCTAATTCGATGATTGTTGCTGGTGTTAATGGACTTGGTAAGATTTGACCATGGCATAGTGGCCATGACCTGCCACATCCCATTGAGGAACCAGTCTTTGTCACTAACGCTCCACCGATTAATATAAATAGCATTCCAAGTGTTGTTAATACAGCAAGCGATTTTAATCCTCGATGCAATCTATACACCTTCTTTTCCTTTAAAAATCATTATTTATTTCATTATATAATGTTTTTTTAAAATGATAGAATCAAGTACACTTACTGATACTACATAAATAAGATAGAAAAGACAAACGAAAATTTTGTTACAGGCATTTAAGAGTTGCCTACATATTTAACCAACCGTACTAAATAATCCATATAAAAATGGGGGAAAATAACAATGTGGAAAAACCGACACATATTCGCCATAATTATGTCAAAAAAAATTCACAATAATCAAACCAGTAATGATTTATTATGAATTTGACGGCTATTTTTATGAAACAATCAAATATAAAAAGTCTATTTACAATTATTTTGTGGTAAACTTTAAATGTCGGTTTTTTGATGATATATTATCCACTTTGTTTCTTTTAAAAAATGAACAATTAACGACAATTTGTGGAAATATAGCAATTATATAAGATTTGTTTTATAGTAAAGCTATATGTTTATTTTAACTACTTGAGGGGAGGGAAAAAAATGTCCGACAGTCGTGTCATAACCGGTGTAGAAAAAACAGAAATCCCAGAAACAACCGCGTTAAAAGATTTTCTTTCTTTAATAAAGATAGGAATCGTTAATTCAAATCTAATTACAACATTCACTGGATTGTGGTTAGCAATCGTGTTTACAAATAAACATTTTTTTCAATCTCTAGATATCGTCTTTCTGACTTTGGTAGGTTCAGGCTTAATTATTGCAGGATCATGTACACTCAATAACTATATTGATCGTGATATTGATCAAATCATGCATAGTAAAAGAAAAAGACCTACCGTAACAGGTAAGATAAGTGCAGGAAAGGTTTTATCACTTGGACTTTTCTTCGTTATTTTAGGATTGATTCTTTTATTTATGACCACCGTAACTGCTGGTGTTATTGGTATAATTGGAGTTTTTAGTTATGTGGTTCTATATACCATGTGGTCAAAAAGACTATTTGTAAGTAATACGATTATAGGTAGTATTCCAGGAGCGGTACCCCCATTAATCGGATGGGCTGCCGTAGATCCACACTTACATACAGTAGCCTGGATTATCTTTTTATTAATGTTTATTTGGCAACCTCCGCATTTTTACGCACTTGCGATGAAAAGATGTGAAGAGTATAGAGCAGCAAACATTCCGATGCTGCCAGTTGTAAAAGGATTTAAAACAACAAAGAATCATATGGTTGTTTGGGTAGCCTTATTATTACCGCTTCCATTTTTCCTATTTTCACTTGGAATACCATTCGTCATTTTAGCAACCGCCTTCAATATTGGTTGGCTTGTATTAGGTTTATACGGTTATAAAATGAAAGATGACTTAAAATGGGCGAGACTGATGTTTGTTTATTCGCTCAATTATTTAACAATAATATTTGTTGCAATGGTTATCCTAACTCTTATTAAATAGGGGAATTCTTTCTTTTAAGAGAAATCCAAATATATTTTTTGTCCTTGTAAACTATAAGACATAATAGAAAGAGGGGTTTGAAAAGGCTATGAAACAATGGCTGAGAAAATGGCGTTTAATGTCAGTATTTGCTGTGTTAGCGCTTGCTCTTTCCGGTTGTGGGAAACCATATTTATCTGCATTGGATCCAGCCGGTGAAGTTGCTCAAAAACAATATCACTTAATGATTTTGAGCACGAGTATCATGGTAATTGTAATAGCAGTAGTCGTCGTTATTTATGTTACTGCACTAATCCGTTTCCGACGCAAGAAAGGAAAAGAAGATTATATTCCTAAACAAGTAGAGGGAAATCACGTATTAGAGATTATCTGGACTGTCATTCCTATCGTTTTACTTGTTATTTTAGCAATACCAGTAATTGCAGCCACCTTTAATTTAGGGGATACAAAGGCTATGGATAAGAAAGACAAAAACGGCCATTCCAAAGTACTTGTTGTTAATGTACGTGCACATCTTTATTGGTGGGAATTTGAGTATCCTGATCAAGGTATAATTACCAGTCAGACTTTAGTAATGCCAGAAGATCAAAAAGTATATTTCAACGTAAAAGCTGCTGATGTAAAACATGCATTTTGGATTCCAGCAATCGGTGGAAAAATTGATGCAAACGTTGATAACGTAAATAAATTCTGGTTAGAAGTTGACAGTGATAAGGCAAAAGAAGCTAACAATTTGTTCTATGGAAAATGTGCTGAGCTTTGTGGACCTTCACACGGTCTAATGGATTTTAAAGTGAAAACAATGTCAAAAGAGGATTTTGCAAGCTGGGTAGACGAAATGAAGGCAGATACTAATCCTGCGCCTACTACAGCACTTGCAAAGGATGGCGAAAATATTTTCAAACAATCATGTGCTAGCTGTCATGCTGTAACACCAAATGATAAAAGACCTGAATCTGCTCGTTTGGCGCCTAACTTAGCTACTTTTGGTGAACGTGAGCGAGTTGCAGGTATTTTAGATCACAATAAAGAGAATCTAAAAAAATGGATCAAGGATCCACAAGCCTATAAACCAGGTAATAAGATGCCGGCCTTCAAAGATCAATTATCTGATCAAGACCTAGATGCATTAGCAGATTACCTAATGGGCTTAAAAGTGGAAAATCGATAAAAGTTTTTAGGCACAAAAGGGAGGTTTAACTGTGAGTACTAAAGCTCAAAAGAAAGGTTTTGGTGCTACCATATGGGATTACTTAACGACAGTAGACCATAAAAAGATCGCCATCCTTTACCTCATTGCGGGTGGATTGTTCTTTTTAATCGGTGGTATTGAAGCCATGATGATTCGTATCCAGCTTGCTATACCTGACAATAATTTTGTTAGTGCAGGTCTTTATAACGAAGTGCTTACAATGCACGGAACGACAATGATTTTCTTAGCCGCAATGCCTTTGGTGTTCGCTTTTATGAATGCTGTAATGCCACTGCAAATTGGTGCACGTGACGTTGCGTTTCCATTCATCAATTCATTAGGTTTTTGGTTCTTCTTTTTTTGGGGGAGTATTCTTAAACTTATCATGGTTTTTAGGTGGAGCACCTGATGCAGGTTGGACTTCTTATGCATCATTATCCAAAGAATCACCTGGTCATGGTATTGACTTTTATTCATTAGGTCTTCAGCTTTCAGGTTTTGGTACGTTAATGGGGGGGATTAACTTCCTAGTAACCATTATCAATATGCGTGCACCTGGTATGACCTATATGCGTATGCCTATGTTTACTTGGACAACTTTTGTAACATCTGCACTAATCTTATTTGCATTCCCCCCACTTACAGTTGGATTATTTTTAATGACATTTGACCGTATGTTTGGGGCACAATTCTTTGATGTTGCTGGCGGAGGTAACACCATTATTTGGGAACATCTATTCTGGATCTTCGGACACCCAGAAGTGTATATCTTGATTCTACCAGCGTTTGGGATTTTCTCGGAAATTATTCCTGTTTTCTCTCGAAAAAGACTATTTGGTTATTCGTCAATGGTATTTGCAACTGTCTTAATCGGATTTTTAGGTTTCATGGTATGGGCTCACCACATGTTTACAGTGGGTTTAGGTAATGTGGCCAATGCAATTTTTGCAATTGCTACCATGACTATTGCCGTACCAACAGGTATGAAAATTTTTAACTGGCTATTTACAATGTGGGGCGGAAATTTGAAATTTACTACCCCAATGCTATGGTCTGTTGCATTTATTCCTTCCTTCCTAATGGGTGGAGTTACAGGGGTTATGCTTGCAGCAGCTCCAGCAGATTATCAATATCATGATACTTATTTTGTTGTTGCTCACTTCCACTATGTAATCGTTGGTGGAGTTGTATTTGCAATCCTTGCAGGAACGCAATTCTATTGGCCAAAGATGTTTGGAACAATGTTAAATGAGGTCTTAGGTAAAATTACATTCTGGACTTTCTTAATTGGTTTCCATTTGACATTCTTTATTCAACATTTCCTTGGATTAATGGGTATGCCACGTCGTATTTGGAAGTTCTTGCCGAACCAAGGTTTGGATACAGGAAACCTAATAAGTTCGGTTGGTGCTGCATTCATGGCATTCGGTGTCATTGTAATGCTTATTAACATTATTATTACCACGGTACAAAATAAACGTGTTGGTAATGACCCTTGGGGAGACGGACGTACTCTTGAATGGGCAATTCCATCACCACCACCATTCTATAACTTCAAGCAGCTTCCACTTGTACGTGGAGTTGATACTTGGTGGATTGAAAAAATGGAAGGTAAGAAAGAACTTACTCCAGCTGAGCCGCTTGGTGATATACATATGCCTGATGCATCTATATTACCAGTTGTCATCTCAGGCGGATTATTTATAGCCGCTTTCGGTGCACTATATCATGGTGATAAAGGCAATACTTGGGGACTTCCAGTTCTTATTATTGGAATTGGTATTGCACTATTAGGTATGTTAATACGCTCTGTGAAGGATTATCATGGATTCCATATTCATAAAGAAGAACTTTTGGAAGATGATAAAGATAAGGGGGTTAAGGCATAATGCATGTAGAAGAACAATTCACGCCAAAAACCTGGCCTGAAGCGCCTGAAAAAGCAACCCTCGAAGCGAAAAATAAATTTTTAGGCTTTTGGCTATTCCTTGGTGGAGAAACTGTACTATTTGCTTCACTTTTCGCTACTTATATTTCATTGAAGGATAAAGTTCCTGATCCTTCAATGGCACATGCTAAGGACCTTTTTGAATTACCATTATCGTTTTTAGCAACTATGTTACTTTTAGTAAGTTCTATCACAAGTGTTTATGCAATGTATCACATGAAAAACTTTGCATTTAAAAAAATGCAATTTTGGTTGTTAATTACAGTCCTATTAGGTGCTGGATTTCTAGGTACCGAAGTTTATGAATTTCATCATTATGTAACTGAGTTTCATCATACTTTTACAAGCAGCGCATTTGGTTCTGCGTTCTACACATTAGTTGGATTTCACGGAGGACACGTAGCATTCGGTCTCCTTTGGATTCTAACGTTAATGCTGCGAAACTCTGGACGTGGTTTAAACCTATATAATGCACCTAAGTTCTATGTTGCAAGTTTATACTGGCATTTCATCGACGTTGTATGGGTTTTCATTTTCACAGTCGTATACTTAATGGGAATGGTGGGATAAGAATATGACGAATGAACAAGTAAAAACTGGTAACCCTCGGGTTGATTATGACTATCGTCGAAGAAAAAGTGCAGAGGAAATGAAATATCAAGTAATTTCATTTATATTGATGATTTTCCTTACACTTATTGCATTTGGAGCAGTATACGCTGATTTTTCAAAATGGTTTACGATTCCGATTATTTTATTACTTGCTATTGTGCAAGTTATATTTCAACTTTATTATTTCATGCATATGAGTCATAAAGGGCATGAAGCTCCACAATTGTTTCTATTTTCAGGAGCTTTAGTTGGTTTTCTTACCATTCTAACTTTCAGTACCATAATATGGTGGTAAGATAAAAATCCAGACTACGGTCTGGATTTTTTACTTTATGAGATGGTCTTTGCCTAGCTTAGGTAACTCTCGTGTTCTATGTAAATGTAATGATTCTGTCACTAACTAAGTGCACCGCACATTGAAGTCTCCATAGAACAAAAGTATAATGAAAGTTGAAGATTTTACTATGCGAGGTGATAATATTGGGTGCTATAAGTATTTTTGGTTTTCGTGCATTGTGGAGTCCATTCTTTTTATTGACGATATTAGTTATAACTGTATTATATTTTCTTACCACAACTGTTTGGAGGAAACACTTTAAAGAGAGCGAACCATTGAAACCCAAACAGGCTATATATTTTATTTTAGCAATGTTTCTAATATATGCGGTAAAAGGATCGCCAATTGATTTGATGGGACATATTATGTTCACCATGCATATGGTTCAAATGTCCATTCTTGTGATGATAATTCCGCCATTGTTTATATTAGCTATCCCAAACTGGCTTTGGCTCTCTTTTTTAAGGCTTCCAGTAATTAAACAAGTATTTCGTTTATTCACTAAACCTGTCATTTCCGTGATATTATTTAATGTCTTCTTTTCTTTATATCACTTGCCGCTAGTTTTTGATGCAATTAAGAAAAATGGGGCTGCACATGGATTGTATACATTATTTTTGTTTGTACTAGCAATATTTTTATGGTGGCCGATGATTAATAACATACCAAGTCAGAGCCAATTGTCTGGTGTGAAGAAGGTTGCTTATTTAATTACAAGCGCTATACTTTTAACACCCGCTTGTGGAATTATTATATTTGCCGGTCACCCCATTTATCAGACATATTCCGATAGCACAAGCTGGCTGCAAGCGATGTCCTTATGTGTCCCTACAGAAACATTAGCCAGTTTGAATTTAAGCGGTCCAGAACTATTTTCACCTATGCCTGTTTTGGAAGATCAGCAGCTTGGTGGAGTAATAATGAAAATTGTTCAAGAAATTGTTGATATTATTGTACTAGGAAAAATTCTATTTGAATGGTTTAGAAAGGATCAAGAAGAGGCTGAGAAACTTACTGAAATGATGCTTGCCAATAAACCAGAACCAGTGAAGTAGTATAAAGAAGGTGTTCCTTCTATGTACATATATACTAATTAAAATTATGGAGAGGTCTATATAATGTCATTACCTATTTTGCCAACTATAAGTACGTCCTGTATCGTGATTAGTGCAATCTTTGTTGCAATCGGCTGGTCACTTATTAGACAGAGAAAAATTGAACAGCATATGAAAGTGATGCTTACAGCAGCTATTTTTGCACTTGTTTTTTTCATTATCTATGCATCTAGAACCATATTTATTGGGAATACATCCTTTGGTGGCCCAGACAGTATAAAAATATTTTATACTATCTTCCTAATATTCCACATTACTTTAGCAACAGTTGGTGCTGTATTAGGGATTATTTCTTTATGGACAGGATATAAACAAAGGTATTCATTCCATCGTAAAATGGGACCATTTACTAGTATTGTTTGGTTTTTAACCGCTATCACCGGTATAGTAGTTTATTTGCTGCTATATGTCTTTTATCATGGTGGGGAAACAACCTCAATGATTAAGGCGATATTGGGTACATAATAAAAACAGTTCGGAAAACTTTTTCCGAACTGTTTTTATCATCCTCTTATCCGTTATTATTCTGCAAATGCTTCTGCTTCTTTTTTAATATTCTTAAGAAGTTTTTCACATTGATTCACTAAATGTGTTGGATATACCTCATCTTCTCCATATTCTACTCCATGAGGGTAATAATATTTTCCTAATATCGGAACCATTAACTGAATGGTTGCATCGAATGTATCTACATCGCCTTCAACAGCATATCCTTGCACGCGAAGATAATAAATGCCTTCTTTCACTTGAAATTTACGATCATAAGAAACACGTTCATAGTCCCATTGACCAGCGCGAATCATACCATTTCTCTCCATTACATCATCTAAACGGTTTAAGTCAATTTTTAAAGTTTCAAGGTTTGTATTTTCGAATCTCCTCGGTATACCATTTCATATGGTCTCTGTTTTATAAGTGTTTCTTTATCCATGAACCTAATACTCGATAATGTACCTGTAAATTTATCTAGGGAAAGCTGAGCAAATATATCTCCCAATTTAACTAATGGTCGGATATTCAAATCTTCCTCGGACAATTCAAATCGGTAATAGCCCTTATTATAATTAAGCAGTATCTCTGTATTTAATAAGATCGATTTATAAATGTCCTCCACTTTTTCCCCTATTTTAAATGGTTCGATGCCTAACTCATTACCAACTGCGAAAATGGTGACTACCTTTCCATTTTCTACTCCTGCCTGAAAATATTTTTTGTCATTTTGTTTATATATCCACCAATCATAATCATAGGGAGAGGAGTCTATTCTTGAAGGTTTTCCATATACTTTGATAAGATTGCTCGTATTCTTTCCGATAAAAGTGGAAATGCCCTCTTCTGGCCGTTTATAACTTTTCCCTCTTTCTTGCTTTGTTAACATATTTTGCTGGTCAATCTTTGGTTCCTGTGAGCTTTTATCACCATTTAATATGGGACTATCTTTTTCTGGTCGTAGATGTAAATATAAGCTTATAATAAATATAATGGCTAATACCATTAATACTTTATAAAAAGTACGCAGCTGGCATTCCTCCCTCCCCATAATAAATAAAATCTATATTAAAAATTATTATATTATTCCAATCCATACTTCCATTATAGCATTTAATGAAAAGGAGATTACAGTAGTAATGTTAAGATAATGTAAGAAACCTCTCAATTTTATGATAAGCACCCATAAAATCCCCTTTTAATGGTTTAATTGGTTTTTAGTGGTTTGAAATTCATATTAATAGGTTTGCTTGCTCTAGCGTGGTTAATTCACAAAATTAGCTATTGTATTAAACCGACTAATTTCCTTGTTGTTCTGTTCCTTATATTTCACAATGTATACATTGCAAGTTAGTAAATTTTGGACTATTATTAAACATGAGACAAATTGCGCATTTTATTAATAGAAAATGCTTTACGGGAGGTAAAACGATGAGATTCGAAAATACAAACCTTGAAACTTTAAAAATTGACTTAAACCGTTTAGATGATGTAATGGAGGTATGGATTGGAATAATATAATAATTTTTAATATAGATTTTATTTATTATGGGGAGGGAGGAATGCCAGCTGCAGGACCATCTAAATATTGCGCTGCAATATTTTCTCCTGCCAACTGATAAAAGACATGTGCCGTATCCAATCTCTTAGCCAGATCTCCATACTTAGGAGATTCATGAGAAAAATATTGTTCATTAAACATATCTTCACTATGCTTGTAGGCAACTTGTGCTACTTCACTATCCCATTCTAACTTTTTT
>Ga0224733_1096_pt1 | contig 16481 bp, 14 predicted proteins | sample IA12soil_GW_FP2_FD_161642 | JGI IMG/M metagenome (GOLD analysis project Ga0224733, IMG submission 161642) | Enriched cells from agricultural soil in Iowa, United States - IA12soil_GW_FP2(-) | ecosystem: Environmental > Terrestrial > Soil > Agricultural land | place: USA: Iowa | collected 2017-05-08
GAAAGTCATTATTCTGCTGAATACGATCGGGGTGCTGAGGATCTTCGATCAGGTCTTTGTCCTCCGCAATCCGTCGACCTCTTCCCATGTCGATGTGCTGATGATGTACACGTTTCAGAAGGGCATTATGGAGATGCAGGTTGGCGTGGGTGCGGCTGCGAGCTTTTTCGTTCTGGTCTTTACGCTGATCTTGACGCTTGCCGTGCGGACACTAACCCGATTTGACGAGGTGGAATAGATGATGAGACACGCGAATTACGGTTTGAACGCCAAGCGGATGACGGTGTTCGATTGGCTCAACGCCTTGTTCATTATCTGCCTGATGCTGACGATGATCATTCCCTTCCTGAACGTCATATCGCTCTCGCTGTCCTCCGGGGTTGCGTCCATGCGGCCGGATATTATCCTGTTTCCCAAAGAATTCAGCCTGGATGGATACCGTACGATCTGGAACAGTCTGGATTTGTGGCGACCTTTCCTGAACAGCACGATCGTGACGGTCTTCGGAACGCTGCTGCATGTGCTGCTGTCGTCGCTGGCGGGCTATGTGCTGATCCATCCCCGGGTACCGGGAAAACGGCTGATGATCACCTTCATCCTGATTACGATGATGATTCCGCAGGAGGCGGTGCTGATCCCGCTATATGTGGTCAACAAGGACTTCCACTTGATCAACACGCTGACGGTGCTGGTACTGTCCGGACTCGTATCGGGGTTTTCGATCTTGCTGATGCGGAATTTCTTCATGAGCATTCCCTACGAAATTTCGGAATCCGCCAAAATCGACGGCGCGGGCGACTTCTGGATCTTCGCGGCCATTTATATGAGGCTGGCGACCGCCGGATTGGCTACCGTCACACTGTTTGAGTTCGTGGGACGCTGGAACATGTTCACGGCACCGCTGATCTTTATTAATGACAGCTCGAAATATACGCTGCAGGTAGCTCTGAAAGCCATGATTATCGATTCAAGCACGTCTTCCAGCAACTACCTTATCACCACGAATGTGAAAATGGCCGGAATCATGATCGCCATTCTGCCGCTGATCGTCATCTATCCGTTTGTGCAGCGGTTCTTTATGAAAGGGATCATGCTGGGTGCCACGAAAGAATAATGGGATGAAAGTGGTGGAAACGCCATGCAGGCACATATGAATGAGACGGAACCTTTGCCGGTCGTAACGATCGGGCGGCAAGTGAACATATCTCCAGAAGAGGAGAAAACGTACCTGGAAGTGCGCTTTCACGTTCCAGCTGATGCCGAACGGATCCATGTCGCTTACCAATACGACCGCGCTGACGGGAAGACGGTGATCGACCTCGGCCTGCGTTCCCCGGAGCGGATCGTCGGCTGGAGCGGCGGTGCCAGAACCGAAATGTTCGTCGGGCTGGAAACCACGACCCCCGGATATGCCTCGGGCGATATCGCATCAGGAGAGTGGGCCGTGCTGCTGGGAGCCTACAAAGTGCCGGATGAAGGAACGGAGGTTGCGGTCTCCATCGAGATCCAGCTCAAGCATAAACGGTGGATTCCAGGCGATTTGCATGCCCACACCTATTACAGCGACGGCAAACACAGCGTCGGCGAGGTTTCCCGCTTATGTCTGGATAAAGGGCTTGCCTTTCTCGCCATGACCGACCATAATACGTTCTCCCAAAACCAGAATACCTTGGCGAAGACGGAAGAACTGCTGCTCATTCCAGGCGTCGAGATGACCAATTATAAGGGTCATGCGAATTTGCTCGGACAGCTGGATGCGCTGGAGGACTTCAGAGTGTATACGGTGGAACAAGCTTCGGAACAGCTGGCCAAAGGAAGGGAAAAGGGAGCGCTTGCGGTATTGAATCATCCTTTCTGCCCGGACTGCCCGTGGGAATTCGGCTTTGACGTTCCGTTCGATGCGATCGAGGTGTGGAACGGCCCGTGGCGGGAGCTGAACGAAACGGCGGTACGCTGGTGGCAGGAGCGCCTTGCCGAAGGCCAGCGGATCGTGGCTGTGGGAGGGAGCGATTTTCACGGACCCCATCCGTGGGTTCAGCATGGACGGCCGACCGCGCACGTGCGGTCGGAGTCACTAACCACAGCCGGAATTCTGGAAGGGATTCGCCGGGGAAATGTGGTGCTGACCCTTGATCCGGACTCCACGTTTATCGATTTTCAGATTAATGGCGCTTGCGCCGGGCATCAGGTACAGCGAAACTCTGAGCGTGGAACCGTTCTTCTTGAAGCCGTGATCCGCCGTGCCCAAGGAGATCAAATCAGCCTGTGGTCCGACCGGGGATTGGAGCGGCAGTGGACGGCAGCGAATGACGAGCTAACCTTGACCTGTGAGCTGCCTCAGGACCGGCTCTTTTACCGGATGGAGGCCAGACGCGATATGGGGGAACTGGGGGCACAGGTGATGACCTGCCTGACCAATCCGATTTATCTAAATGAATAATTATTGAACTACTTTTATAGCTTGTCACCAACAGGCTATGCCAAAAAGGGTCATTCCGCGTTCCTCGCGAATGGCCCTTTTCGATGTGTTCTTGGGATAAACCTAGTACAAGACTCTCCACAGGTAAAAGGTGGCGTATGACTCCCAGCCCGACCAGCCTGCGGACAACTGCCGGATTTCCGCCTTGGACGGCTTGCTGTCCCTTCCCAAAATATGCTTCATGGCGTTGTGCAGCCCGACATCGTCGATCGGAAACGCCGACGGAAACCGCAGGCACCGCATGGATACGTAGTTCGCCGTCCAAGGCCCGATCCCCCGGATGCTCGTCAGCATCTTTTCTGCTGCCTGATGGCTTCCGGTCTGAAGCAGCCCCAGCTTGCTGATCTCACCGGAAGCGATTCGCTGTGCGGTATCGATGAGGTATTCGCATTTTTTGACGGTCATCCGCAGCACGGCAAGATCTTCCACCGAACATGCTGCGATTTTGTCCGGTGTCGGATATATCCAGTACGTTTCTCCCTCGCAATTCACACTTCTTCCGAAGTTCTCCACCAGGCGTCTTTTGAGCGTATAGGCATAGGTCAGGTTGATTTGCTGCCCAAGGATTCCCCAGGTGACGGCCTCGAACAAGTCGGGGATGCCCACGGTCCGCAAGCCTCGGAAGGACTGCACGGGACCTTTCAAAAGGGGATCGGATTCGGCCAAACGATAGAAGGGGACGATATCCCGGTCCAGATCGAACCACTCCCGCACATAACGGGCTACCTCGGCGCGTACCCATTTGCGGGAAGGGGCCGTATCGCCAAGAAAACGGACTACCAGCTCCCGGCAGTCTCCGGCACGGATTTCGATCACTGGTGTCTCGTCTGCGACGGACAGCGCTTTGTAAATCCGGTTGTTGTCGATCAGGTGCAGACATTCATTGGAGGAGCGCAGCAAATATTTAACGTTTTCCTCGAAATTGAATTCGGCTGGAATGAAGAGCTTGATCTCGTGCTTATGGTCCTCCCAGGAGCCGCGGGGAAGGGTGGAGCAGCAATTTCTGCATGGCCGGTACCCCGCAAGCTCGGCTTCTTCCCGGGTATGGAAGCGAATTGTATTTTCAGGTTTAGGATGACCGCCGCACCACGGGGTGCAATAAATGTTCATTGTGGTGACGCCCGTAAAATAAGGAGCATCCCAGACCGAATGCATCGTCTCTTGTCGGCATGTAGTAGACATAAGAGGTCCTCCTTTGCATCTTGCTTACCTTACCAGTGTATACCGAAACCTGGACGCTTTCATTTCGTTATCTTGCTTTTACATTCCCATCTTCATCCCAAACGGCTCTAAGAAGGGTATACTGGGGGTGGAGGTGAGGCAGATGAAGGATCACAGGAATGACCGGGATATAAACCAAACCGAGATGAAGCGCCGGATGAAAGAGGATATTCCGGAGGAAAAGTGGCGGGCGATTGTCTCCAACGATGCAGATTATGATTTCCGTTTCTTTTACGGGGTCAGCACGACAGGGATTTTTTGCCGGCCTTCCTGCAAATCCAGACCGCCTAACAAGGAGAACGTACGGATCTTTCAACATGCGGAAGAGGCGCTGGCGGCCCGCTTCCGGCCGTGCAAGCGTTGCAAGCCGACCGGCGAGAAGCTGCCCGATCAGGAATGGGTGAACCAAATCACCGATTATATCGACCGTCATTTTCGGGATAAGCTGTCTTTGGAACATTTGGCTGATGTCTGTCACGGAAGTCCTTTTCATCTGCAGCGGACCTTTAAGCGAGTGCAGGGTATCAGCCCGGTTGAATATATCCAGCGCAAAAGGATACAGGAAGCGAAACACCTGCTGGCCCACACGGACCAATCCATCACGGAGATTGCCGCGGGGGTCGGGAATTCGAATGTCCCGTATTTTATTACGCTGTTCAAAAAAATGACGGGCCAAACGCCGCTGGAATTCCGGCAAATATGGCAGCACGGCGCTGCCCTGGAGGTGCAAATGTATGAATATGAACATGATCACGGCAAGCAAAACTGACTTGGTAACCCTGTATTGGGACAGGCTCGACGGAGACGGCTGGAGCCTTTATGCAGCCGCTACGGCTCAAGGGCTTGGTTATGTCGGTTCCCACGACGGTTCGTTTGATGAACTTGAAGCCTGGGCGGCACAGCGTTATCCGAACCATGAATGGGTTCGTGATGAAGTGACAATGCTTCCTTACATTACGGAGATCGCTGAATATCTTCAGGGAACAAGAGAAGAATTTACGATTCCGATGGACGACCGGGGAACCCCGTTCCAGCGGGAGGTGTGGCAGGCACTCTGCTCCATTCCTTATGGGCAGACCACAACCTATTCCGAGATCGCACACCAAATCGGACGCCCGGCTGCGGTGCGGGCCGTTGGCGCGGCGATTGGAGCCAATCCGGTGCTGATCATGGTGCCCTGCCACCGTGTCATCGGAAAGAATGGGGCGCTTACGGGATACCGCGGCGGCCTCGAAATGAAAGAGAGGCTGCTTGCGCTCGAAGCTGGGCAGTCTATCCCGGCTAGGGGACCACGTCATGCCAACTAGTATCCGGGAACGGGTTCAAAGGGTAGACTGGGGCGCGCTTCGGAAGACGTTAGACGATCAAGGGTATGCCAAGCTGCCTGTCATTCTAACTCCGGAAGAATGCGAAGAGCTGATTGGAACCTACGCAAGCGAAGAACTGTTCCGCAGCACGATTTCGATGGCCCGTTATCGCTTCGGCAGCGGAGAATATAAATACTATGACCGCCCGCTGCCTGCGACGGTCCAGCAGCTCAGGGAAAATCTGTACCCGGAACTATCCCGGACCGCCAACCGTTGGCATGAGCAGCTCGCCATGGATGCGGGGTATCCAGCATCGCTTGACGAATTTTTGGAAGAGTGCCATCGGCAAGGCCAGCTGCGGCCTACGCCGCTGATCCTGAAGTACGAAGCCGGGGGCTACAACTGTCTGCATCAGGATTTGTACGGAGAAGCGTATTTTCCTTTTCAAGTCGTGTTCGCCCTGAATCAAAGGCAGCAGGATTACACCGGCGGGGAGTTTCTGCTGGTAGAGCAGCGTCCGCGGGCGCAGAGCCGGGGGCATGTGATCACACTTCAGCAGGGTGAAGGGCTGATTTTCCCGACGAACTACTGGCCGGTTCAAGGGACTAAAGGCTATTACCGAACCACGCTCCGTCATGGGGTTAGCACAGTACAGACTGGTATTCGGTATACGCTCGGTGTTATTTTTCATGATGCCACCTGAGCGTATCCCCTCCTTTTTTTGAAATGTCGCGAGCCTGTATTGACAACGCTAATGTGAAGTTACAGTATTAGGGGAGATGCAATCGCTTTCAGGGTGAGGTGGGTTTTGGGGCGGCAGGGCATCGTCTACAAACGTGTCTTATCGTTACCCAGTTCAAGTACCGCATTATGAAATGCGATTGAACTGCCCGATTCCTTATGGATTAAGGGGTTAGTATGGCTTTTACCATATTTCACAATACGGGCAGCAACTACAGGAAAGTGTGGGGATTGGATGCCAAATTTATCGCTGACGACGTGGAGTCTGCACCGCAATCTGGGACCGCTGCGCTGGACGCAGTGGGATGATGAGCGGAAGGAACATGTCACCCGGGTAGAGGAGCAGCCGGAGAAGCTCTCGCTGCTTGAACTGCCGGCTGTTCTGAGAGACAAGGGCTTCACCACGATGGAAATTTGCCACTTTCATTTCAAGGACACGAGCAGCAGCTATCTTCAAGAGCTTCGTGAGGCGATTCAGCAGGCGGGAATGCGTTTTTATACGCTGCTCGCCGATTACGGAGACATTACGAATCCGGATGAAACGCGCCGTGAGGCAGATATGGAGTGGCTGCAGCGCTGGATCGATATTGCATCCGCTGCTGGTGCAGAACGGATTCGGATTATCGGCGGCGATGCCGATCCCGGCGATGCCGAAGCACTCAGGCTCGCCGCCAGCCAGCTCCAGCGGCTGATCGATTACGCGGCGGATAAACAGGTCCGCATCATCACCGAGAATTTTCATGCAATGACGTCCACGGCGGACAACTGCCTGGCTCTGCTGGATGACTGCGGCAACCAGCTTGGATTGACGACGGATTTCGGCAATTTTAAGGGGCCGACCAAGCTGCAGGAATTGTCCAGAACGATTGCCAGAAGCGAATCCATCCACGCCAAAGCGCAGCAGGACGAACAGGGTAACCTCGACGATGCGGAATTTATTTCGTGCATGGAGCTGGTGAAGGAGCATCGGTATGAAGGACCGATTACGATCGTCTATGACGGTCCCGGCGACATGTGGGACGGCATTGATCGGGTAAGGAAGTTAGTCACTCCGTACTTAGGCTGACAATGACGTCTCCTATGGCTGGAATATGAACATGAACGTAAGATGAATGTTCAAAAGGCGATTTGCTTCGGGGGAATTTCCCTGCGGCAGGTCGCTTTTTTATGGAGGATTGTTAAATTTAACGTAACATTGTTATGTTCTATTTAACAGGCCATTACGGGCTAATAGGTTTTTGAGCACGGTTTGTCGTTTTGTCGATAAAAAGCGCCCTCGTTGCGCAACGTGTCGAAGGGAAGGAGGAGGGGAATTCGTCAATAAACTATCATTTTTATAAAAAAACCGTCTGTTTAGCCCCATCGCAACATCTTTTCGAAACAATGTTACGTCAGATAAGCGGATTAAGTCTGGATGATTCAGCCAGCTTGGCGATGTCATGCCCGCACATATGATAAAAATGAAGGGCGGAAGAGCTTCTTTGGTCAGAATTTTGAAAATGGCTACATTCGGAAACGATTCGAGCATGCTGTTAAAGTGGGAGACTTCAGCATATAAAAAAGCTGCGCATTTCAGAGGAAGGGAACGGTTCCCTTTCTGTAACGCGCAGTTTTTATTGAATATGGCGTTATCTAGCCAACCATCCTCCGTCGACGCAGAGGACGTGGCCGTTGACATAATCGGATGCCTGGGAAGCGAGGAAAACAACCGGCCCCTTCAAATCTTCCGGCGTGCCCCAGCGACCTGCCGGAATCCGGTCCGTAATCGATTGGAGACGCTGCTCGTCCGAGCGGATCGGCGCCGTATTGTTCGTCTCCATGTACCCGGGGGCAATGGCATTGATCTGGACGCCTTTACCAGCCCACTCGTTGGCAAGCGCTTTGGTGATTCCGGCAACCGCGTGCTTCGCAGCCGTATATCCCGGCACATTAATGCCTCCTTGAAAAGTAAGCATGGAGGCAATATTAATGATTTTGCCGCTGCCACGCTCGAGCATGTGGCGTCCGGCGAGCTGACTTAGGAAGAACACGGTGTTCAAATTCAAATTGATCACGTCGTTCCAATCCTGGCGCGCATGATCCGCTGCCGGAGTACGGCGGATGATACCGGCATTGTTGACCAAAATATCGATGCCGCCATAGAAGGAAAGCGCCTGCGCAAACACTTGATCCAAGGCGTCCGTGTCGCTTAAGTCGGCGGAAATTTGCTCCGCCTTCCCGCCAAGCTTGCGGATCTCCTCGACCGTCCGGTCACTGTTCGTCGAGGAGATGCATACAACCGAGGCTCCGGCTTCCGCCAGGCCAACGGCCATGCCTTGTCCCAGGCCGCCGGAGGTGCCGGTGACCAGGGCGATTTTACCCGTCAAATCAAACATCGTATATCAGTCCTTTGCATGGGATAGGTTGGATGCTTCACAGCGCATTCGCCACTTCGAGACGGGCGCCCGCTTGGCGAACGGCATCAGCGAATTCAGGGCTGCACCCTGAGTCGGTAAGGATTGCTTCGACTTCGTTCAGCTTCGCAAACGTCAGCAGGGCGCTTTGTCCGAATTTGTGATGGTCCACCACAGCATAACAGGTACGCGCGGTCTCGAGGAGCGCCCGTTTGATGTCCAGAAGCTCTCCGGTGTAGATCGTCAGCCCGTCTTCGGGATGCAGGCCCGTTGCCGACAAAAACGCCTTGTGAATATTCAGCCGCCGAACATAGGTGACCGCTTCCGGCCCCGCCAGCATGTTCCGCACGCGATAGCCTCCGGGGACGACAAGCCGGATGGCGTCCTTGCGGGCAAGTTCCGAAATGATGTGGACATCGTTGGTGACGACGGTCAGGGGCTGGTTATCCAGCGCCTTGGCGATTTCAAGCGTCGTACTGCCGCCGTCCAGCGCGATGACGTCATTCGGTTCGATGCGCGATAGGGCCAGGCGGGCAATATCCGCCTTCTCCGAAGCGTGGCGCGCCAGCGGTTCCTTGGTGGACAAAATGCCGAGCTGGTCGCTTTGCGCCAGAATCGCTCCGCCATGCACACGCTGAAGCAGACCTTTGTCCTCCAGCTTGGCCAGATCCTCGCGGATCGTCTTGCCGGTGACGTTCAGCCGTTCGCTCAGTTCGGCAACCGTCACCTCCTGTTTGGCCAGGAGCAGTTCCATGATGTTTTCGTAGCGGCGTAAAGGGTTCATTGATTATTCATCCATTCGTTCGAGTTTTATCTTATTTTAATTCATCCATGCCGACAGGGTCCATATCCTCAAAGATTTGGTTCTCGCCGGCCATGCCCCAAATGAAGGTATAGCTGTTTGTTCCAACGCCGCTGTGGATGGACCAGCTTGGGGAAATAACACCCTGTTCGTTGCGGACGACGAGGTGGCGGGTTTCCTGCGGCTCACCCATGAAGTGGAAGACGTTGCCGTCTTCCGGCATGTCGAAATAGAAGTAAACCTCGGAACGGCGGTTATGCGTATGGCACGGCATCGTGTTCCACATGCTGCCCGGCTTCAAGAGCGTCATGCCCATGACGAGCTGGCAGCTTTGGATTCCACCGGTATGGATATAACGGTAGATCGTGCGCTCGTTGGAATTACTCAGGCTGCCCAGGTTGTTCGGCGAAGCTTCGCTGATGGCCGCCTTCACTGTCGGGTATGCTTTGTGGGCAGGCGTGGAATTCAGGTAGTATTTAGCCGGATTGGCTTTGTCGCTGCTGCTGAACACCACTTCCTTGGCACCGAGTCCCACGTAGAGGCAGTCCTTCGAATCGATGGAATAGTCCGTGCCGTCGACGCTGATTGTACCCGGTCCTCCGACATTGATGATACCGATCTCGCGGCGCTCCAGGAACGTATCGGCACCCATCGTTTTCGGGTCGGCTTCGAGCTTGACGCTCTGATTTACCGGAACCGCGCCGCCGACGATGAAACGATCGACATGCGTGTAATAGAGCGTGAGCTGATCCGCTACAAACATCGACTCGATCAAAAATTCCTGACGCAGGCGAGCCGTATCAAACGCTTTCACTTCTTGGGGATGGGATGCGTATCTAATTTCCATGTTCGTACCTCCATAGGTTCATAATGGTTTATATCAGTTCTATAATGTTCATTATAGTTCATCCGTTTAGGATTTCAAGCATAATTTAAAGCGGATACATTTCCACAATTGACCAGCAATTCAGTGATCTGTTATGTTGAACTTGGAATGCAGATCTCTTAAATCGAGCGTTATATAAGTTGAACTAAAGAATACGGAGTGTACCAATAAACCATTTCGATGTTTCAACTTATATCACTCGTACAACGATGGAGGTGAAGATATGCCTGAGACGATCAACATCCGGCCGGCGGAGGCTGCGGATCTCCCGTTTCTGTGGGAAATGCTGTTCGCTTCCATGTACACGCCGGAAGGGGAGCCACCATTATCCCGCGATATCCTTGCACGCCCTGAAATATCGAAGTACCTGGATGATTGGGGAAAGGAAGGCGACATGGCCTTCATTGCCGTCTCCAGCGAAGGAGAGCGGCTGGGATCGATCACGCTCCGATTGTTTGATCCGGAACATCCCGGATACGGGTATGTGGACGAGAATACGCCGGAGCTGGGCATGGCCATCCTGCCGGAACACCGCGGCAAGGGGATTGGAACCCTGCTTATGCAGCGGGCGTTCGAGGAGCTGCACGCTGCAGGGATACCGTCCGTATCCCTAAGCGTGGATCCCAGAAACCTTGCGATGAAGCTGTACGAACGATTCGGGTTCACGGAAGTCGGCATGTCGGGAACTTCGGTCACGATGAAAGCGCAGGTTCACCGTTCGGGTATACAGGGAGCCGAGGAACCAATACATAAATCGAAAGCGGGGAACAAGAACATGAGCCAAAGTGCCAAGAGGCTGGACAAAGAAATAACGAAGCGGGTCAAACTGGACTATTTGCTGCATCTGCCTGAAGCCTATGAAAGTGAGCCTGAGAAAAAATGGCCGCTGATCCTCTTCCTTCACGGTTCGGGGGAGCGCGGAAGCGATGTGGAGCTGGTCAAGGTGCATGGCATTCCGAAGATCGCGGATCAGGATCCGCAGTTTCCGTTCATTGCCATCTCACCTCAATGCCCGGAAGACTCGTTCTGGGCGATGGAGGAAGACGCTTTAATGGCTCTCCTGGAGGAAGTGGAAGATCACTATCGCGTGGACCCTAAGCGCATTTATTTAACGGGATTAAGTATGGGCGGTTACGGTGCATGGCAGCTGGCTGCGATGTATCCAGATAAATGGGCGGCGGTCGTCCCGATTTGCGGAGGAATGGAACCAAAATATGCCGAGCAGATCAAGGATATCCCGATTTGGGCCTTCCATGGGGCGAAGGATGATGTCGTTCCGCTGTCGGAATCCGAACAAATCGTGAAGGCACTGAAAGAGATCGGCGGGAACGTGAAATTTACGGTGTACCCGGACGCGAATCACAACTCATGGACCGAGACCTACGCCAACAAGGAATTGTATACCTGGCTGCTCAGCCACTCACTATCTTAAAATAGCAAAGGATGGATATGCCCGGTGCAGTGCCGGACGTACCCATCCTTTTTAAGTGAGCAAACTTCATGATTCATTCGATATAACGTTCTTCGACCCCTTAAAATATCGTTTAACCACATCGTACGCCAGCTTCGGCCTGCGATACCGGTCGACGATGCCTTTGCTGTTTTGGGCCCCTGCCCGGGACAACAGCCAGCCGGTCGCATCGGTGACACGGCAGTCGCAAAACTGCCAAATATACATGCCGGACAGGAAGGGGCTTGATGTGTATGCAGCCAGGTTGGCTTCAATGATATCCGCCTGCCGCTCCTCGGTGCCGCGCATCCGGGCTTTGTCGCGCAAACCGTAATATCCATCCCCGCCGAACTCGCTCATGATCATCGGCTTGCCGGCGCCACCGGCCCGGTCAGCCCATGCCCGCGCCTGTTCACAGAGAGCCTTTGGATCCTCGTCTGTATACCAGCCGGGATACAGATTAAAGGAAACGATATCCGCCAAATCAAAGCAGAGCTCCCGCTCCCTGTGATGCGAAGCGAACGTCAGCGGGCGGCTGGTGTCCAGCGCTCTCAGCTGCCCTAGCTGCCGGCTGTAGTGCTCACGTCCTTCCTCGGTATCGCTGGCACATTCGTTCAGGATCGCCCACAGGATAATCGAAGGATGGTTGTAATGCTGCTCCACCATTTCGCGGTTGACTTGTTCGCACTGCCAGACGAAATTCGGATTGCGCATTTGTTCCAGGGACAAGCCTCTCGCATGATTTTCCTCCCACACCAGGAAACCTAGCTCGTCGCATAAATCCAGAAAACGTTCGTCGTTCGGATAGTGGCTCGTCCGGACAGCGTTGGCACCCATATCACGCATCAGGTCGAGATCATGCAGCATCAAAGATACGGGAAGAGCCGCTCCGGCCATCGGATGATCTTCATGCCGGTTGAAGCCTTGGAGTACCACATCTTTGCCGTTCACCTGGAGTTTGCCGTCTCGGGTGGTCACCGTCCGGAATCCGACCCGTTCGATCAGATCATCAAGAGGCGAGTTGCCCGCATCCTTGTCTTCGTACAGCCGGACATGAAGCTGATACAGCGATGGCTCTTCCGGCGACCAGGAAGAAACGTCCAGAAAGGCAAACGTCTTCTGCAGCTTTTTTTCGGCCCCTGGCGCCAAGGTAACGGTTCCAAGCGAAAAATCGATACCAGCGAGAGTACCGGTTACCTGGACCGTTCGCTCCATGTCATTCGGATTGCTGACGACTGCGCGGATCTCGGCACTCCATTCGCCGCTTTTATGTTCAGGTGTGAAATAAAGCTGCCGCACGTAAGGGCTATACAGCTCCTCAAGGACCACTGGGCGGATGATCCCCCCGTAGGTGTAATAGTCGTTTGGAATATGCAAGGCGAATGCTTCGCTGAAACGGTTGTCGGCTGCGACGATCAGCGTATGCTCACCCGGCCGTACATCCGGAATGACCACATCAAACGCGGTGTAGGCGTTATAATGCTGTTCAACTTTCATCCCGTCCCAGTAGATGTGGGCCGTGTGGCTTACCCCTTTAAAAATAAGCCGGACAGATGCTTCCCTCCGGATATTTACGATCGTTCGATAGGCGCCAACGCCTTGGTATGTACTGAAATCGGGATGCGTCTCCCAGCAGGATGGCACCGCCATCCGGTAGGGGAAGGACTGACTGGCCTGAGCGGACAAATCGGGTTCGTCGACGACGGTAAAATCCCAGGTGCCTTCTATAGTGCGGCTGACGCGGACTTCGTGGTTTTGAAACATCCTCTCCATTTCGATAACTCCTCCTTGATCAACTTATGTACCTATTTCTAATCCCTTTTACATCACTTGATTTGTGTCGAGTATGGGCGTGGGCTGTTCGAGACTCACACTATTGGACGTGCTCAGAATCATGCTAAGCGATTTCAGTCGGAGGATCAATCGGAATAAATTGATGTAAAATGGATTTTTTTGATGTCCGGACTTTAGTAGCGCGGAAGGCACAAGGCATAAAAACGGAATCGGCTGGAAACGCTACTTCATATCTTTGCCATCTAAAATTAACCAGCCTTTGTACATAAAGACGTAAAGGAGAATAGCAGCATGGACCAACAACAAAAGCCTATGGAGCAAGGTACTTCGGTGACCGGTTCCGGCGATGCCCTTGACCGCCGCATGGCTCCGGGCGAAGATGAAATGTCTCTCACCACGCGCCAGGGCCATCCGGTGAAAAACAACCAGAACATGCGGACGGTGGGAAGCCGCGGACCGGCAACGCTGGAAAACTATCAATTTATCGAAAAAATCACGCATTTTGACCGCGAGCGCATCCCAGAGCGCGTCGTGCATGCAAGAGGAGCCGGAGCGCACGGTTACTTCGAGGCCTACGGCAAGGTTGGAGATGAGCCGGTATCCAAGTATACGCGGGCGAAATTGTTCCAGAAAGCGGGCAAACGAACGCCCGTCTTCGTCCGTTTTTCCTCGGTCATCCACGGCGGCCATTCCCCGGAAACGCTGCGTGACCCACGCGGCTTTGCCGTGAAATTTTACACCGAAGACGGAAACTGGGACCTGGTCGGGAACAACCTGAAAATTTTCTTTATCCGCGACGCCATCAAGTTTCCCGATATGATCCACGCTTTTAAGCCGGATCCGGTCACCAACATCCAGGACAACGAGCGGTTCTTCGATTTTTGCTGCAACTCGCCGGAAACGATGCATATGGTAACGTTCGTTCAATCCCCATGGGGCATCCCGGCCAACTACCGGCAGATGCAGGGGTCCGGGGTCAATACTTACAAATGGGTAAATGCCGAGGGAGAAGCGGTATTGATCAAGTACCACTGGGAGCCGAAGCAGGGCATCAAAAACTTGACCCAAGCCGAGGCGGAAGCGATACAGGGTAAAAACTTCAACCATGCGACTCAGGACTTGTACGAAGCGATCGAGCGCGGCGATTATCCGGAGTGGGAACTGTTCGTGCAAATTTTGAGCGACGACAACCATCCCGAGCTGGACTTCGACCCGCTGGACGATACCAAACTGTGGCCGAAGGAGCAAATTCCTTGGCGTCCGGTTGGCCGGATGGTGCTGAACAAAAATCCGGAGAACTATTTTGCCGAAGTGGAGCAGGCTGCGTTCGGGACCGGCGTTCTTGTCGACGGGATGGATTTTTCCGATGATAAAATGCTTCAGGGACGTACACTTTCGTATTCGGATACCCAGCGCTACCGCGTTGGACCAAATTACCTCCAGCTGCCGATCAACGCGCCGAAGAAGCGGGTAGCCACCAATCAGCGTGACGGCCAGATGACGTATGATGTAGATATGGCGCCTGGACAGAATCCTCACATCAATTACGAACCGTCCTCGCTGAACGGTTTGAAGGAAGCTCCCCGGGAGGAAATCGACTACATGCCGCATGTGGAAGGCAAACTGATGCGGGCCAGCATTGAACGAACCAACGATTACAAGCAGGCCGGGGAGACGTACCTTGCATTTGACGATTTTGAAAAGAACGAGCTGATCAGCAATCTGGTTAATGCGCTGTCTTCCTGCAGCCCGGTCATACAGGAGAAGATGATCCATCATCTGACCCAGTGTGACGAGGAATACGGCCGGCGCGTCGCCGAGGGGATCAAGCAGCATGGCTCAAGCAGCCATCATGGCCCGCTGGGCGCCGCTCACACTCATGAAGCGGTGGAGGATGCCAAACGGAAGGGCCACAGTACCGACTCGTATTGACACCATCCATGCACCTAAAAAAGCACGCATACCTAGACGGTCTGCGTGCTTTTGTCTGCCTTAAACTTTTCTCTCGCATCGTAATCTTTCCGAGCTTGTTCGATCTGAGGATAATGCTCGTTCAGCCAATGATTTAGCTGGCGCATATAGGGGATCAAGCTTTCTCCCAACGGAGTCAAGGTATATTCCACCACAGGCGGAACCTCCGGAAGGACGCTGCGCTCAATTAGTCCGTCCCGCTCCAGTTGGCGGAGCGTCTGGGTCAGCATTTTTTGGGAAATGTCGGCGATGCTTCGCTGAAGCTGACCGTACCGTTTGGTGCCTTTTTCCAATACGAAAATGATGAGGACCGCCCATTTATTCGAAACGATTTCCAGTACACGCCGAGCCGTGCAGGACGTTACCGAAAATGCGGGTTCCGCTGCTCTTATGTTTTCCATCATCCACCTCCTAACGCACCTGCGGGTTCGTAACGAACCGAAAAGTGCCTTCTTTTCACATTGTACTCACTGTATTAATCTATGTCTACCAACCCGAAAACCCCTCCACAATTTGCCAGGAGGCGGGTGGATCCCTTATCCATTTATTAGGAGGCTTACTTATGAAAATAAATCATCAACCTCTTCGTGTCGGAATCATCGGTGCCGGTTTGAACGGTGCGTGGGGAAGTCGGGCACACATTCCGGCGCTGAAGGCGCTGCCGGAGTTTCTGGTGACCGCCGTCGGTACATCGCGGCAGGAAAGCGCAGAAGCGAGCGCCGATCACTTTGGCATTCAGCATGCCTTTTCCGATCCGCTTGAGCTGGCCCTGCATCCAGAGGTCGATTTGGTGACCGTATCCGTCCGGGTTCCGGAGCATGACCGGCTGATTCGCGCGGCACTTGAGGCCGGCAAGCATGTGTACAGCGAGTTCCCGCTCGGACGGACGACCGCGGAATCGTCAGCATTGCTGCAGGCGGCCCGCGACCGAGGAGTTCGCCATTTCGACGGTCTGCAGTCGCGCGCCAATCCTGTCATCCGCTACGTCCGGGAGCTTTTGGCAGAAGGTTACATCGGGGATGTGCTTGCCGTTCACGTTAATTACGCCATACCGACGTATCCGATCCGCTCGAAGCAGATCGACCAGAGCCACGTTTATTTGCTGGACGATGCGAACGGAGCCAATCAGCTGACGATCGCCGGCGGCCATCTTCTGGATGGGATCATGTATCTCTTTGGTCCATTTTCCGAAATATCGGCCATATTGAAGACGCAAACGCGGCAGGTCCCTGTGGAAGAGACGGGTGAAATCATCCGTGCGTCGGCACCGGATCATGTCGTGGTCAGCGGGATTCTGCCGGGTCAGGCCATTTTCAGCTCCCATATCCGCAATGCGCACGTGGGAAGCTTCGCGATCGAGATCAACGGCACGAAAGGGGATTTACACATCCGCTCACGTCAAAACTTTATGTTCCAGATCGATGACCTGATCGTGCT
>Ga0224733_1097_pt1 | contig 16094 bp, 17 predicted proteins | sample IA12soil_GW_FP2_FD_161642 | JGI IMG/M metagenome (GOLD analysis project Ga0224733, IMG submission 161642) | Enriched cells from agricultural soil in Iowa, United States - IA12soil_GW_FP2(-) | ecosystem: Environmental > Terrestrial > Soil > Agricultural land | place: USA: Iowa | collected 2017-05-08
CAGCAATTTCTTCCATTTCTTCTTCGTCTTTCTTGAGGAGGTAACCCTGTTGGGCAACGGCAACCAGGTTCGATACCGCGTAGTACAGTGCGAGCGCACCAGGAACACTAATCATAATAAAGAACATGAAAAACGGCAGCACTTTTGTCATCTTTCCCATAACAATAGCGTTCATTTCGGATTGGTCAGCCTGTTTGCCATCGGCAGCCTCGGCCATAACATCACGGAGACGCTTTTTATTCTCTGCCTGCGGCATAGTCTGCTTGCTCATAACATACTGGGTTGCCGCCGCGATAAGCGCCAGGATAACCAGTACAACATCTACCCCCTGGTTGGAAAAGGCCGTTTTTGTGAGATCGACAAACCCGAAGAGCTTTTCATGGAATTGGTCTGGGTGATGGATAATCTGCTGGATAAGACCAAGATGTTCAATAAAATCGTACGTGTACTTTGCAACCTCGTTGCGGTGTTCGGTAAAGATCCGAATAACACTATAGAGGGCAATAAAAATAGGCAGCTGAACAAGCAGGATACCAATGGAACGGAACGGGTTGACGCCGTGCTTTTTGTAAAGCTCAAGCATCATCATGCTTTCCATTTGCTTGTTGCCTTTTGCCTTAGCCTTGATCTTTTTTAGCTCGGGCTGCATTTTTTTCATTGCCTGCGTTTGGTGCAGCTGTTTTTTAACCAGCGGGAACAATGCAAAGCGTACCAGAACCGTAAAGATAATAAGGCTTACGCCAAAATCACCACCAGGGATGATGCTATATAGGCCAATAAGCAGGTTAAATATTGGCTGAACAATCAGAATGTCAAAAATATTCACGTTTTAAACTCCAGAAAAACTATCTTAGGTTTTATTATACCAGCTATTTGATGTTATTTATACAGACCCGCCTGGTCAAACAGCTGCTTTAAGGCTTCGTTCAGTTCTTCCGAGGACATAGTTGCCAGCTCGCTCGTAAAAGCAATTATCACAACATCGTGCACGGACGTAAAGTGAGGCAGTTCGTTTCTTACGATTTCATAAATCCTGCGCCGTATACGATTACGGCCCACCGCGCTTTTTAGGACCTTTTTACTGACGACAACCGCAAACCGCGACTGTTTCCGATGTGAGTTATGGGTATATTTTACGGTTACAAAATGGGAGCGTACGGCTTGTCCGTTCTTGTAAACATACCGCAAACTGCCGTGACCATGAAACCGGTAGACATTAGATAACATAAGTTGACTTTATTATACCTTAAAAAATACGCCCTCTTGCGTTTTTGCATAGGGCGTATTTTTTGTGCAGCGGTTAGACCGTTAGTTGTGCGCGGCCTTTTGCGCGGCGGCGCTTAATAACAGCGCGGCCAGCTTTCGAGGCAACACGTGCACGAAACCCGTGAGTACGGGCACGGTGACGGGTGTGTGGTTGGTGAGTTCGTTTTGGCATATCTAAGCTATTTTACCGATTTTCTTCGATTTTGGCAAGTCGTTGTCCACACATATGTTAATTTTATCCACACGTTTATAAGGGGTCACGTTAAATTGTGGATAAACGCTACCCCTATTTACCTTCCTGAGACGGCAAAATGCGCTTCTGGTTGTGGAAAACTTTTTCACGCTGTATAGTAGACATAACGAACGAGGTAGTAAACACCAGGGGAAAGGACCACATCATGCACCATGCCTTATGGCAGAGCGTATTAGGAGAAGAAGTAATGGATACTCAAGAATCAATCGATTTTGCAAAAAAGTACCTTGAAGACCTTTTATCCTTTTTTGGCGTAAACACGGCAGTCGAGGCAACCTGCGAAGAAGACGTTATTGAGCTGATTGTTCCTTCTACCGAATTTAACAGTGTGCTTATTGGCCGGAACGCCGAAACGCTTCGAAGTATGCAGTACACTATCTCTACGACACTCCGTAACAAAAACGCAGCCCTTACTCGGGTTAACCTGGATATTGCAGGCTACAAAAAGCAGCGGGCTGAAAAGGTTGCTGAGCAAGCGCGCGAATGGATCGAAGAAGTCCGCCGTACGGGTGATTCACACGTTGCCGATCTTAATGCGGCAGACCGCCGTATCGTTCATCGTATTGCCGATGAATATGATGACATCCGCACTTTCTCCGAAGGTGAAGGTCGCGATCGCCGGATTATTATTGCACAAAAATCTTCCTAATTTATCTTTAGAGCGTCCATATAAACACTATGTGTTTGCTCGGCCATACGTTTCCACGAATATTTTTTATTTTGTTCGTGGCCTTTTTTAATAAGATTATCGCGGAGACTCTTGTCGGTAAGGATATCATTAATGGCACGTGCCATATCCTGAATATCAAGCGGGTCAAAATAGTGTGCCGCGTCCCCGTACACTTCCGGCAGGCAGCTGGCCGAACTGCTGGCAACCGGTGCACCGTATCCCATAGCCTCAAGCGCGGGCAGCCCAAACCCCTCCATCAGCGAGGGAAAAACATACGCGCTACACTTTGTGAACAGCCAGTCGCGCTGTTCGTTGGTGATAAAGTCGGTAAATACGATGTTCCTATAGCCTTTTTTGGTAAAATATTCCTCGTTCCGCAAATGCGAGGGGGTCTTTTTACCGACTAAAATAAGTCCCAGGTCGGGGTGGTCACGCAATAACTTTTGGTGAGCGTCTCCAAGGCGGCGTATATTTTTGTAGTCACTTTGCTGGCCGACGTACATAATAAACTCTTTAAAGGGGTGGTCGTATGGTTCTAACTTGTCGATAAATACGTCGGCTGCTTCGTAGGTAACGGTTACTTTTTTTTCAGGAATATGGGCAAATGCGGCATATTCGTTTTTAGTAAACTGAGTGGGGGTAAGTATGTGCCGGCTGGTTTTACCGATTTTTTTAAATACGTAACGGCCGACAAGCTGCTTGGCGTGAAAGACCAGCCAGTTTTTATCGGAGTTATATGTCTGAAGGAGTGTCAGGTCGTGGACGGTGGTAACGTGGGCTCCCTTATATCCAAGCGGTTGCTGGGGCATACAAAAATGTACGAGGTCCGGCGAAAGTTCCTCAAGAAACTTTTTAAATTTGGTCTGTTCGGCAAACGAATAATTAGGAAAGTCGGCCGCGATAACCGTAAAATTGGGGTTGGTCGGTGTGAAATAATCTAAATCCTTGGTTGGTACCAGGATAGAATAGCGGTTGACAGTGTCCACCTCCTGTAGATAATGGACGAGCCGTTCAACGTACGTGCCGGTCGAAGAATTGATGATACGGGCATCTATCGCAATGTGCATACTCTCTCCAGTATACGATATAATAGTAAGACCATGAATGAATTGTCACGCAACCTACAGTCGATCAAGAACACCAACACAGTTGATAAAGAGGCTTTCGTGGGTGAGATAGCGGGCTATGTTACTGATGCCGGTTATACAATTGTCGAACTAAACGACACTAAACCATGGGGCGCGTATATCCGTATTGCCAGTAACGAAGCCGACCGTTTCGTCGAAGAGTTTTTTCCAGGGCTCACCCCTGAGGAAGCGCGTCTTGGAATTAAGGCGGCCGAACTAAGCCCTAAGCTGCTTATTGTTGCACCGGGTCAACGCCTAAGCTGGCAGTACCACAACCGCCGCGCTGAGCGTTGGACATTCTTAACAGAAGGCGGCTACAACAAGAGTGAGACGGATGATGAAGGTGAAGTGGTTATTGTTAAGCCAGACCACGTCGTACAGTTCACAAAAGGTGAGCGTCACCGTCTCGTTGGCGTAGACGGGAAGTACGCTATTGTTGCTGAGATCTGGCAGCATGCCGACGCAGGCGCACCTTCAGACGAGGATGATATTGTTCGCCTCGCCGATGATTACAACCGTTAGCCGCGCTTAAAGACGACCCGCGAGTAAAGCGTGTAGTTCCATGTAAGTGACACGACAATAGCACACAGTTTAGCGATAAACAGTGTCGTCAAGACGGGAAGATGGGCACCGATGGCTACTGTTACTAAATAAATAACAATATTCTGCAGTACCCACAGACCAAATAGCGTCACGACAACAAACAGCAGCAGCTCCCGCTTTATGTTCGTATTCATGGTTTTGAACGTGTATTTTTTGTTGGCAAAAAAACTAAAACAAAATGCTGCCGTTGTCGATACCATGTTGGCGCTAATTGTAGGGAGCCCAAGGCCTTTAAGGATAAAAAGCAGGCCAAAATCAATTACCGTGTTAATGCCACCCACTGCAATAAACCTGGCTTTTTCGTCCTTATTTTTTATGGAGATTTTTGTCACTTGCGTGATATTCCTCGACAAAATAAAGGGGCCGGTCTTTGGTCTCATTAAAAATGCGGCCGACGTATTCGCCAATAATACCCAGGCTTAGCAGCTGTACTCCGCCAAGGAACAAAATTGCCGCCATCATAGAGGGGTAGCCGGCAAGATCAGACCCGTTAAGAAGGGTACGGACGACAAGGTAGATCATATATAAAAAGGCAAAAAACGAAACAAGCACTCCGGCATAGGTGGAGAAGCGAAGTGGTGATGTTGTAAATGACACAATACCTTCAATCGCAAGGTTAACTAATTGGAAGTAATTCCATTTGCTACTGCCGGCCATTCGAGCCTCGCGCTCATAAACGATCTCTTTCTTTTTATAGCCGATCCAACTGAACATACCTTTTGTGTACCGCTGGCTTTCACGCATTTGCCTAAGTGCTTCAACGCATCGGCGGTCCAAAAGGCGGAAATCTCCCGTGTCCTGTTGGATAGGTATACGGGTAGAGCGCTGGAGTATCCTGTAAAAGGCGGTCGAAGTAGCTTTTTTAAGCCATGTTTCACCGTTTCGGCTACTGCGCCTGGCGTAGACATCGTCGAAACCTTCTTCCCAAAAAGCGATCATTTTGGGGATGAGTTCTGGAGGATCCTGGAGATCAGCATCAATAATAACCGCCGCGTCACCGGTAACATGGTCGAGCCCGGCGATCATTGCGGTTTCTTTGCCAAAATTACGCGAAAGGTTAACATAAGCGATCCGATGATCGTCTTTTGCTAACCCCTTGATAATTTCGAGCGTCTTATCCCGGCTGCCGTCGTTAACGAATAGAAATTCAAAGTCATAGGCGGTTGTATCGCCCGCAAGTTTATTAAGCCGCTCGTAAAGGTGGCGCAGTACTTCCTGCTCATTGTAGGCAGGAATAAGAATGCTTATTTTTTTACGTCCGTTCATTACTTATAGTATATCACCCCTGGGATCACCTAATGGGTACAGAATAATGTATAATAGATGGTAGCTATAAACTCACAAAGGGAAACTATAGATTCTATGAAAAAAGCTTTGGTTACAGGTATTGCCGGTCAAGATGGCGGACATCTTGCAAAATTGCTGAACGAAAAAGGGTATGAAGTTTACGGCGTTATCCGTGGTCAGATGGAAGCGTCACACCCTCGTTACCAGAAGATAAAGGCTGAGATGCCATACGTTAACCTTGTTATGGCCGACTTGCTCGACCTCTCTGCGTTAACTCGTGCCATGCAAGAAATCCAGCCCGACGAAGTATACAACCTGGCAGCAATCAGCCACGTTGGGTATTCGTTCCGCGACCCGATTCTTACGGCAGATGTGACCGGTAAGGGTGTTCTTAATATGCTTGAAGCCATTCGTCTTGCAGGCCTCGAAAAGACGGCTCGTTTTTACCAAGCCTCTACCTCTGAAATGTACGGAGGGCTCGACTACAACCGCCCAGAAAAGGGATACGATGAGGAATCCCACTTCCACCCGCGCAGCCCATATGGTGTTGCTAAGCTCTATGGTCACTGGATCACTAAAAACTACCGCGAAAACTACGGTATGTTTGCTACCTCGGGAATTCTTTTCAACCACGAAGGTGAGCGCCGGGGTCCGGAGTTTGTTACCCGTAAGGTAAGCCAGGCCGTTGCCCGCATTAAACTTGGCAAGCAAGAACACATCGAACTCGGCAACATGGATGCAAAGCGCGACTGGGGATATGCCGGCGACTACGTTGAGGGAATGTGGCGTATGCTCCAGCAGGACGAGCCGGGCGATTTTGTCCTTGCGACGGGCGAAACCCACTCAATCCGTGAATTTTGTGAAGTTGCCTTTAAAGAAATCGGCGTTGAGCTGAAGTGGCAAGGCGAAGGCACGGATGAAACAGGTGTTGATGCCGCCACCGGTAAAGTGCTTGTAAAGATTAATCCTGAATTCTTCCGTCCTTCAGAGGTAGACCTTCTGCTTGGTAATCCAACAAAAGCAGAAACAGTGCTCGGATGGAGCCGCAAGGTAGACTTTCCCGGCCTTGTGAAACTAATGGTCGAACATGACCTGGCTATTGAAGGCCAAAAGTAAACAGATGGCATCGTGGGAACGGATCGATAGGGAACTGCTTGTCGACACGCCGTTTCTCAAAGTGTATTCCGATAAGATCAGGCTTCCAGATGGGAGCCTGATTGACTATTCGGTGATTAAAAAGCGCGATATCGTCGTCGTTGTTGCCACCAACCCCGCAGGGGAGGTGCTCGTACAAGACGAATACCGCTATGCCGTCGATAAAACACTTAAATCACTTCCGGGTGGTCAGGTAGATGGCACCGAAAGACCCGAAGAAACGGCCGCGAGGGAACTGCTAGAAGAAACCGGCTTTGGTGGGGGTGAACTAGAGACGATCGACACGTTTTATGAGTACCCAACAAAAGACGCCCACACCATTACCGTTGTTCGTGCAAAAAATGTGACATGGCAAAAAAAGGTGGTCCATGAGGCAACCGAAGCTATTAGTGAACCCCAGTGGGTGCCGATTGATGAACTTCGCCGTCAACTACAGGCAGGCGAATGGAAGACGACAAGCGCCGTAGCGGTGCTAGTGAGGGCTCTTCCCGAGCTGCTCGGCTAGCTGTAGCGCATTGATTTTATATGCATTATATGGTACTGTAGAACAAATGACCAGTCCTGAAACAAACACACGAACACCATCTGAATTCGACGCCGGAACATTTACGATTTCACACTTCTCAGACAACCCTGAGGGGTTTGAATTTGAGACAAAAAATGCGATTGGCCGTACTGAATCTCTGCAGGAAGACGAGCACCTTACTCTGGATGATTCCCAGAAAGACGCGCTTAAATCGGCCATGGGCCGTGAGATGAACTTTGGCGGAGCAGCTATGGTTTCTGAGGCGCGTGCCGCCTGGGCTCAGGCCCGTGAGCGCAACGACCCAGAGGCCGACAGGTTCCGGGAGGCATATTTTGAGATCCGCGACAGTTACATTGGCCGGGGTAAAAAAATCGGTCTCCGGGCACTGGAGCTTACCGGCGACAATACGCTTTCGGCCGATGTCCAGCTTGTTCCGTACCCCGTGTACAATGTCTTGTCCGACCCGGGAATGAGCCCTGAGGTTGAAAAACTTAGTGCCGCCACCGGTGTTGCAATGGTAGTTGAGACAAGTGACGGCCGCCTGGTTATTCAGCACCGCGGCGTAAAAAAGCAAAAGATTACCGAGCCCGGTATGACCAGGGGTAATGGAACGTATGCTGATATTCCTGGCGCAAGCGTCGCCGGCATGGTAGATGCCTCACTAAGTATGGACGGTGACCGCGTTCCTGGAACGCCAGACCCTATTGATACCGACTTCCTTAAGGCAAATATCCTTAAAGAAACGGGCGAAGAACTAGGGGTTGCGCCCCATGACATCGACGGGCTTCGTATCGTGGGCCTAGCGCAGGACCACTATAAGCCTCACGATGAAGTTCTCTTTTTAGCCACACTCCGGCTTACTGCCGATGAGCTCCGTGAAGCATCACGCACCTCAAACCGGAACAAGAACCTGGCGGATGCCGACTTTGAAGAGAAGTTCTTTGATATCGAGGGTTCCCCAGAGGCAATAGAAACGCTTCTTACTGAGGTAAAATGCCCGTTGCCACCAACCCACGCCGCAGCTATGGTTGCCGCAGGCTACTCTATGGTGGTACGAGAAAGTGGCGCCGAGGCAGCTCATGCCTGGCGTCAGCGTATGCAGGAATCGGTCCGTCGTAACTACGAGGACATTAATGCCACCGTTGCCTCGTACTACGAGAAATACCCCGAAATGCTTGGTCATATTCCCGAACGGTATTGGGGCCAAAAAGCGCCTGCGCGTCATCTTGAGGGTTATTCACCCGCATATACTCCAGAGGAACAAGGGCTTCCAACACTTCAGGACGAAATGGTCCGTACTGGCCTTATGCCCGAAACCCGCAAGGAAGTTAAAAAGGCGCGCGAGTACGACGTGGACGGTGTTCTTACGGATCCGCGAGAGAAGATCGTTATTCATGAAGAGATATTTGATGAGATTGTTGCCCAGCTGGAAAGAGGCGAGCCGGTTTGTTTTAATACCGGGCGTTCAGATAGTTGGGTGATGGAGCGCGTGGTAGCAACCATACTTGAGAGAATCCAGGATACGTCGGTCTTAAGTAATTTGATTATTGTCGGTGAAAAGGGCGGTACCTGGACAACATTCAACCAAAACGGCGAACCTGTTCACTCGGCGGTAGAAACGATATCTGTTCCGAGCGAGTTAAAAAACCGCGTTCGCACACTTATTAACGATAAATATAGCGATGTTATGTTCTTTGATGAATCCAAGGAAACGATGATATCGGTTGAAATGGTTGATGGGTATGACCTAACCTCCTTTACGGAGCGCCAAAAAGAATTCGTTCGCGATATCCAGTCTATCCTAGCCGAAACAGGGACTGACTCGATTTACCGTATTGATCCTACAACTATCGCAACTGATGTCGAAAGTCCGAATGTAGGCAAAGCGCTTGGATCCGACCGGTTTATAGAGTTCTTAAAGAGCCGAGGCATAAAAGCCGATGCGTTTGAGACTTTTGGCGACAGTGCCTCAGATGCTGCAATGGCAGACGAGCTTGTACGTCGCGGCCAAGAGGCAGAATTTGTCTATGTTGGTAATAAACCCGAATCCGTACAGCGTAAAGCGGACTACCCGGTACGCGAAGTAGCTGGCTTTAGCGGGGGAACGCTCGATTTCTTACGGCGGTAATCGCCTCGGCGAGCCGGTCGGTTGATAGTTGGTCTACGTTAAGTCCAGCAACCCGTAAAAGATCCTCTATGTCGTTACAGTCTGCCGCGTGAATACCAAGACCTGTGGCATGCGCGTCGTCTACAAACTCTTCTGTTACCAGTAAAGAAGGAACATGCAGTATATTCAGGGCGGCCATTTTTGTATGGGCTATGCAAATAGAGCGGTAAAGCGTGTCATCCATCCAGCCGGGCTGTGGCGGTGCAAAATAACCGGCAGTAAGACGGTTATCGGTTTGTTTGAGCTGGGTGAGGACATAGGGGTGGGGAGAGGTGAACTCGATGTAGTCTGCAAGGGCATAGCGGTGTACCGTGGCGAGTATTTTATCAAGCGCATCTTGCGTGTAGGATTTTATTTCAAGTTCATAATGCAATAAATTACCAAATTTTGCAAATACTTCATCAAGAGTAGGGAGGCGGTAGGTATTTTTAATAGTGGCTTTACGGACTGCATTTGCAGTTATATTCGGAATAATTCCGTGTCCATTGTCGGGGTTTCCAAGATAGTAATCGTGATGCACGATAAGCTCGCCGTCGGCCGTCATGTGGACATCAAGTTCAATACCGTCTGCTCCGCCCGATAAGGCGGCTGCAAAAGCCTCAAGGGTGTTCTCGGGAAATCGTGTAGCGTCTCCCCTATGCGCTATGATTTTTATTGTATGTTGTGTTTTTTGCATCATAAATTGCCATGCCTGTCAGAATAGAAAAATTAACCACCTCACCATTTGCTATCATCGTGCGGAGTTTGCTAAGCGCAACCCATTCGGACGTAATAAACTCCTCAAGGTCTCCGCCTTCTTTTTTAGTTGGCATTACGTCGGTGACTAAAACGACGTGCATTTTACTGCTGCTTAAGCGGTTACGGGGAAAATAAAAACCAAGATAGGAGGGTGTTCCTATGTATCCCGATTCTTCTTTTAGTTCCCTGATTGCGGCAACCTGGGGCTCCTCGCCCGTTTCAATGCTACCCCCTGGGAATTGATACATGACAAGATTTGGCGGGTAGGAGTACTCTTGTTGGATAAGAATGTCCCCGTCCCGGATGGCCATAACGGTAACGGCGTCTTTTGTTCCTGTCTGGTAGATATAGCTGCTTGTGTTACCGTCGGGCAACTCAATTTCGTCCTCGACGATATTCATCCGTCTATGTTTAAGAAGGATTTTGCTTGATAGTTGTTTCCAGGCTTTTGGCTTATTTGCTGGCATCTGCCACAAAGTCTTTTACCGTTTGGTCGATAGCGTGGGTTGGCTGCCAGTTAAGTTCGGTCCGGAGCCGGGACGAGTCGCCGTAAATATCCATTATGTCCGTGGGCCGGACGAGTGCGGGATCGACTTCAAACTGGACATCCTCTTTGTTCATCGAGGTCTTAAGCATGTCGAGTATTTCGCTGCCGGCGATACTTTTACCCGAGCAGACGTTATAAAGGGTGTGCGAGAGCGTTGGGGCGAGTGCGAGCTTTGCGTAGGCGTTTACAATGTCGCGTACGTCGGTGTAGTCGCGCTTTGTGTTGATGTTCCCCACTTTAATTACCGAGCCGGCTTCGGCTTCAGATAGGCGCTTGAAGAAGTCGGGAAGAATAAAACCAGGAGCCTGGCCAGGGCCGATGTGATTGAACGGACGGACGACGATGCATTCCAGGCCGCGGTTACGGTAGTAGTTACACTGGTTTTCAGTAAGAATTTTACTGACGGCGTACGGCGACGAAAAACCTACTTTTGAATCTTCGGTGATGGGCATTGGCTGGTTAGAGTCGTAGATGGCACCACTGCTTACCGAGACGATACGTGGTTTTTTCTCCTGCGTAAGATAAAATTCGCAGAGGTTAGTCAGCATGGCGCTGTTGGCGTTGATATAAAACTGCGGCTTGTCGAACGAAGGTCCGACTGCGGCAAGGCCTGCAAGGTGGATGATTGCGTCGACATTTTCGATTGCCGGCCACTGGGCAATGAGATCGGCTCCGTAATATTCCCCGACAATATCCTTGATACTTTCGGAAACTTCAGGGTCCTGCGACACCCCAATAACATCAACATTTTGCTGGGCCAGTTCGCGTGCGAGGTGATGGCCAACGAACCCATTTATACCGGTAATAACAACGCGTTTATTCATATACCGATTATAGCAGTTATGGTGGCCAAGGCGTAATTATATGGTGCTCGTGCCTTGAATACGGTATAATAACCCTTAATGAAAGAGACTTTTCGGCGGCTCGCCATTAAATACAGATATTCGTTAATATTACTGCGACAACTAGTCATTACAGACTTCAAGCTTCGTTATCAAGGCTCTGTTTTAGGTTATGTGTGGTCGCTCTTACGACCGCTGTTTCTATTCATAATTCTTTATATTGTTTTTAATAACTTCTTGAGGATTGGGTCCACGATACCACATTATCCCGTATATCTTCTTTTGGGAATTGTTTTGTGGAACTATTTTCTCGAAGTGACAAACTTAGGGATATCATCGATTGTCTCTAAGGGTGATCTGATACGTAAGCTCAATTTCCCTAAGTACGTAATTGTACTTGCTGGTTCGTTCTCTGCTTTTATTAATCTTTTGATTAACTTTGTCGTTATTGCCATCTTTATGGCGATTGGCGGTGTTGAGCTTCATTGGTCATCATTTCTCATTATTCCGCTACTTGCGGAATTGTTTTTGCTTTCGCTTGGCGTTGCCTTTTTCTTGAGCGCTCTTTTTGTAAAACTGCGTGACTTGAACTATATCTGGGAGATATTTCTCCAAGCGGCATTCTATGCAACACCTATCCTCTACCCACTTTCTCTAGTAGTAGAAAAGTCAGATTTTGCTGCTAAACTGCTCCTACTAAGTCCGGTAGCGCAAATTATCCAAGATGCCCGGAGTGTGCTGGTAACTACGCAAACCACAACTTTTGAGAGTGTTTTTGGATCGGGTGGCTGGTACCGGTTGGTGCCGATTAGTTTGACTTTCATTATAGTTATAGTCGCAGCCTGGTACTTCCGTCGTCAGTCACCTAAGTTTGCAGAGGAGGTATAGGTATGAATGATGATATTGCTATACGCATCAACAAAGTGAGTAAAAGCTTTCGGCTCCCCCATGAGAAGAAGAGCTCGATAAAATCCATATTCACGAGTATTGGTAAGATGCATGGCTCGTATGAAGTGCAACATGCCCTAAAGAACGTTTCTTTTGAAATACGAAAGGGTGAGTTTTTTGGAATCGTGGGGAGGAACGGGAGCGGTAAGAGTACTATGCTTAAGATCCTTGCCGAGATATACCAGCCTTCTAGTGGATCCGTCGACGTAAAAGGGAAACTAGTTCCTTTTATAGAGCTTGGTGTTGGATTCAATCCAGAGCTCACGGGTCGCGAGAACGTCTACTTAAGCGGTGCCCTTAGTGGGTTCAGCACGGTCGAGATGGATCAGATGTACGATGATATCGTACAGTTCGCCGAGCTGGAGCAGTTTATGGATCAAAAGCTGAAAAACTATTCCTCGGGTATGCAGGTTCGTCTCGCTTTTTCTGTCGCAACAAGGTCAAAAGCAGACATCCTTCTTATCGACGAGGTTCTGGCTGTGGGTGATGCCGATTTTCAACGGAAGTGCTTTGACTATTTTAAGAGCTTAAAGAAGAGTGGCGTTACGGTCGTTTTCGTCTCGCACGATATGAATGCCGTTCGTGAGTATTGTGATAAAGCAGTATTGATTGATCAAAGTAAGCTTGTAACAATTGGTGAACCCGATAGCGTTGCTGGTGCCTATACGCGGCTTTTTACAGATGAGAGTGAAGCACCAAAGGGCGAAGAGACGCAGACGCGGTGGGGCAATCGTGGGGCGGAGTTTGAGTCCGTAAAGGTTACGAGACGCATTACAAATAAGACGGACAATCTCTCTATGGTAGTAGGGGTGAAATTTAACCAACCTATTGTAAAACCGATTTTTGGGTTTACAATCAAAGATCCTTCCGGTAAGGCCGTCACGGGCGTAAATAATCAAATCTTACGTCAGAAAACAGGTAGTTATAAAAAAGGTGATAAGGTCACTGTTGAGTGGAGGGTATCTAATATTTTTTCTAACGGTAAACATTCAGTGGATGTCACGATCATCGGTGAAGATGGGGTTACCAATTATGACTGGTGGGAAGAGGCGGCTCAGTTTACGGTTGAAAAAGATATTGTAACACCTTATATCACCTCACCCGATATTAAGGTAGAAATTAATGGCTAAGCCGAAAATCTTTATTGATGCCAGCCCTCTTTTGGATCCGCGTCTAAGTGGGATTGGTCACACTGTTCTTAGTATGATAAAAACAATGTCAGAGAGTCCGTTTTTTGAGAATTACGAGCTGTGCTTAATTGTCCCCTACTTAAAAAAGAGTAATTTAGAGCGGTTTCATTTGAGGAATGTCACGGTGAAAACAATTTTATTGCCTGCAAGGGTATGGAATGTTTGGCCGCGGCTGTCGTTTATGCCACCCATCGATTTTTTTCTAGGGAAGGGTGTATATATATTTATGAATTACAAAAAGTGGCCACTTGCATTTTCTAAATCTATAACCTACGTGTATGATGCCAACTACGCAATTTACCCCCAATACGTGGAAGCTCGCAACCTACATATGCTACAGGCAAATCTCGGTCGCTGGATGACTGCTAGCGATAAGCTTGTAACGATATCTAAGGCTTCAAAAGCCGAACTTATAGAATACGCGAACGCGCCAGCGGAAAAAATTGAAGTTATCTACTGCGGGGTTGATACGGACTTCATGCGGCCCGCACCTAAAGAAGAGGTTGACAGAGTAATGAAGGAATATGGGATTACAAAAAAATACCTCATGTTCCTCAGTAATATTGAGCCACGAAAGAATATCGAAAACTTGTTGGAAGCACTGGATCTTCTTCCGGAGAAATACAAGAAAACCCATGCGCTTTTATTGGTCGGGGGGATGGCATGGTCGACCGATGCGATCATGGCTAAGATAAATGCGGCAAAGAAAGAAGGTTGGATTATTATCAAACCTTCTAGGTATGTTCCAGACGAAGACCTTCCTGGGTTATTGACGGGGGCGGAGCTCCTTGTTCATCCTGCATATCACGAAGGTTTTGGTATATCACCTCTCCAGGCTATGGCATGCGAAACGCCCGTTGCTATTTCTAACTTGCCGGTCATGCATGAAACAGTGGGAAAGTACGGAATCTACTTTGATCCACATGACCCCTCGGCAATCAGTAGAGCGCTTCATGATATAATGACACGTACGAAAAGCCAGAAAGAGGCAGGCGCTATGCGGCGGCACGTTATGGATTTTACTTGGGAAAAGGCTGTGCATAGATTAAGTGATTTAGTAGGTGAATTACAATGAGATATAAGGTATATTATGCACAAAATAGAGAAGACATTATCTTGTCGGCTTTTTTTAAAGACGATGAAAAAGGATTCTATGTCGATGTAGGTGCCAGCGATCCAACTATTGATTCTGTGACAAAACTATTTTATCAACGAGGTTGGAACGGTATTAATATTGAGCCAATCAAGAGGTTGTATGCGGAATTACAAAGAGAACGACCGCGAGATATAAATCTTAACATAGGCGTAGGTGAACAAAGTGAGACAGGCCTTTTCCGTGAATATATTAAGGCGGAGGGCCTATCAACATTCTCAAAAGATATACAGCAAGAGTATGCTTCTCGCTCGTCAAGCAAGGATCTGAAATATGCGGAATACAAAGTTCAGGTTCGTCCTTTGGCTGATATTTTTAGAAAAAACAACGTAGAGAGTATTCAGTTCATGAAGGTAGATGTCGAGGGCTTTGAATACGAAGTTTTGAAAGGAAACGACTGGGATCGCTTTAGGCCGGAAGTTATTTGTATAGAATCTGTCCACATTAAAAAAGATTGGCATAGTTTACTTAAGAAGAATGGTTATGAAAAAGTATTTCATGATGGGCTTAATGAATATTTTGTAGATAAGCACAAACCGGTCCGTCTAAAGAACTTCTCTTACCTTGAAGCTGTCCTTCCTATACCAACAATTCCAGCTGAGATCGATGAAGAAATACGGGAAAAGGATCGTGATCTTATCAACAAAAGACACGAGCTTACCCGTCTTGAACTAAGGGTGGCCGAGCTGGAGCTTGACAATGAATTCCTCCGCCAGGAGATTATCCAATCAAAACGACTTCGTTCTTTAATAAAACAATCAGTTAAGTCGGTAGATGCAGCATTAATTGCTTACATTGATGTGTTAGACCGTCCGCGGCGACGTTCGGCTCAATCTTTTGTTTCAGATGCCAAGGCTGCCCAGAACTTACTTGATGAGATACGTGTTTATGATCTTAAAAATAACTACCAGACTCGAGCGGGCAATGGCCGCAGGCTGCATGGTGCAATGCGAAGTATGTACTTTGGCGCAACACGTCCTACCGCTAAACTGGCAAGGAGAATTCTGCATAATTTGAGGGAGCGAAAGAAGTGAGAAAAAATATGGATCCTTTAGTATTTGATGGGCAGGTATTTCAGAGTGATGCTTGGGACCGTGGTATGGGAAAATATTCTCTTTCGCTCTTGGGCTCCATCAGCTCTGGTTCGGGTCGGGAGGTGCACATTATCTTTACGAAACGATTGCCTCTGGATGAGAAGGTTCGTAAAGCTATCGCTCATGCCGTCCCGTCCGCGAAGCTTCATCACCTAGACCTACAAGTTCCCGACTCACGCTTTCCTGATAAGGCGGATATACAGTCGATGGGTGAGAAGAACGGTATTCTACTCGATAATTTTTTAGGTAAATATTTCGAGGACCTAAAGATAGATTTTGTTATTTTATCGTTGTTTATCGATCGTGTTTGTAGTGTTTTCCCTTCTAATGCACGTAAAGTGTTGCTTTTTTATGATCTTATCCCTCTTCAGTATTATGAGCGCTATGGAAAATTTGCTTCATATAAAAACTATCTTGGCCGTTTTAAAACCATCCTTGAAGCTGATTTAATCTGGACGATATCGCAGACAGTCGCGGATGACCTTGTGACATATGTAGGAATTGATAAGCGTAAACTTTGTAATATAA
>Ga0224733_1098_pt1 | contig 16051 bp, 13 predicted proteins | sample IA12soil_GW_FP2_FD_161642 | JGI IMG/M metagenome (GOLD analysis project Ga0224733, IMG submission 161642) | Enriched cells from agricultural soil in Iowa, United States - IA12soil_GW_FP2(-) | ecosystem: Environmental > Terrestrial > Soil > Agricultural land | place: USA: Iowa | collected 2017-05-08
AATTTCAGTTCTTTGGGCATAAATCCGAATAACAAAATAGTGAGTGTAGTAAAAATAGTTATAGAGTGTCCAGAAGGTAAGCTGCTATAACCAGAACACGCTTTCCCAATAATAACAAAACTCTTGTTGTCCAATGTCTCGGCAGGTCTCGGTACGGCAAATAGTGCTTTTAATAGGCAGGAAAGTAAAGCCGAAACAAGCGACGCTGATATTAAAGACTCCCACATTTTTGGAGCATATATAATAAAAATACTTAAAAGCGAAAAAATAATTAACACATCACCCAATTGGGTAAGGTTATATTGTATACTTGGAAATTGCGATAGTTTTGAATTGAAAAAAAGGAAATAGTTCTTTTGAATTTGTGTGTACGCCTCAACATTTAGTGCGTTTTGAATATATAAAAAAGCAACAATTGAAATTAATAAAAATAGGGGTAAATAAAATAAAGATGATTTCAGTTTAGCATAATTACTAATAATGCTTTCGTTCATAATAGTTACTAGATAAGTTTGTATTTGGTTGGTTTAAATTGCCTCAATAATACTTGAAATAAATTATAATTTGACATTTCCTTGATGATTTTTTTGCGATAGTTGGATTTTTGACTGAGTTGATAGGTTAGATTTCAAGACCTAATTGATTGGCCTTTAGGATATAAATGGTTATTGTGTATTGGTGAAGTCTTTGTCAGCTCTTCTAAATCCTTTGGTTTTAATATATGCTTGAATGTCCTTCTATGCTGAGCTGCGAAGTATGTTTAAGAGATGAAGCAGATCATCAAATGCCAATATGAATTGGTCCAGACTAAGCTCAATGCAGAAGTTAAACGTAAGAACGTATGCTCCTGCATTAAATTACTTTTGCTAAACTGACTAATGCCCGGTTTACTGCGTAGCTTTTCGTGTCGCTATAGGGCTATCGCAATTAATTTGTAATGCGGTTGATTTACAAAAGCTTAACATCAATTGTTTGGCTTTTTCCTTTCTGTTTTAAGCTTTTTTTACTACCTTTGCGCCCTTAAATACAATCGCATACGATGCAAAAGATAAGAAATATAGCTATTATAGCCCACGTAGACCACGGTAAAACTACTACTGTAGACAAGATTTTACATGCCTGTTCTATTTTTCGTGACAACGAGCAAACTGGAGATTTAATTCTTGATAACAACGATTTAGAGCGTGAACGTGGTATTACCATCGTGTCTAAAAACGTTTCGGTAAAATATAAGGATGTTAAAATCAACATTATTGATACTCCTGGTCACGCCGATTTTGGCGGTGAGGTAGAGCGTGTTTTGAAAATGGCCGATGGCGTACTTTTGCTTTGCGATGCATTTGAAGGAGCAATGCCCCAAACTCGTTTCGTCACCCAAAAAGCTTTAGCTTTAGGTTTAAAGCCAATTGTGGTGGTAAACAAAGTTGATAAAGAAAACTGTCGTCCAGAAGAAGTTTATGAGCAAATTTTTGAGTTGTTCTTTAACCTAGAAGCTACTGAAGAGCAGTTGGATTTTCCTGTAATTTACGGTTCTTCCAAAAATGGTTGGATGAGTACTGATTACAAACAGCCAACAGATAATTTCTTCCCGTTATTAGATGCTATTGTAGAGCATATCCCGGCTGCACCTGTTAACGATGGTACTTTGCAAATGCAAATCACTTCTTTGGATTATTCTTCATTCGTAGGCCGTATTGCCATTGGTCGTGTACATAGGGGCGTAATTAAAGAAAACCAACCCGTTACCTTAATTAAACGTGATGGTAAATTGGTAAAATCTAGGGTAAAAGAATTATATACTTTCGAGGGTTTAGGCAAGGTAAGAACGACTGAAGTTAAATCTGGAGATATCTGTGCGGTTGTAGGAATTGATGGTTTCGATATTGGCGATACTATTGCTGATTTTGAAGCACCAGAACAGCTACCGGTAATTAGCATTGATGAGCCAACAATGAACATGTTGTTTACCATTAACAACTCTCCATTTTTTGGTAAAGAAGGTAAGTTGGTTACTTCACAACGGATCAAAGACCGTTTGATGAAGGAAATGGAGAAAAACTTGGCCCTTAAAGTGGTGGAGACAGCTTCTCCAGACTCTTGGTTGGTTTATGGTCGTGGTATTCTTCACTTGTCTGTTTTAATCGAAACCATGCGTCGTGAAGGTTACGAGTTACAAGTTGGTCAGCCACAGGTTATCGTTAAAGAAGTTGATGGCAAAAAACATGAGCCGATAGAAACTTTAATTGTAGACGTGCCAGGTGAAGTTGCTGGTAAGGTAATTGAATTGGTAACTCAGCGTAAAGGCGAGTTGTTGATTATGGAGCCAAAAGGCGATTTACAACATTTAGAATTTGAAATTCCTGCCCGTGGTATCATTGGCTTGCGTAATAACGTACTAACTGCGACTGCTGGCGAAGCCATTATGGCGCATCGTTTCAAAGCTTATGAGCCTTGGAAAGGTACAATTCCTGGTCGTTTAAATGGGGTTTTAATTTCCATGGAAAAAGGCATGACTACCGCCTATTCTATTGATAAGCTACAGGATCGTGGTCGTTTCTTTGTGGATCCGGGAGTGGATGTTTATGAAGGACAGATCATGGGCGAGCACATCCGTGATAACGATTTAGTCGTAAACGTGGTTAAAGGTAAAGCATTAACCAATATGCGTGCGTCTGGTACTGACGACAATACCCGTATTGCTCCGGCAATCAAGTTCTCTTTGGAAGAAGCTATGGAATATATCCAGGCTGATGAATATATTGAAGTAACCCCAGCAAGTATGCGATTACGTAAAATCTATTTGACCGAACAGGAACGTAAAGTAAAAGGAAAGCAATTTCAGTCGTAATTCATTATTAATGAAGATTATATTTTCTAATCACTAAATTTTTCACTAAATTTAGTTGTCCGAGACAGAGGAGAAATTACAAAGCCCTCTCGACATTTTGTCGGGAGGGCTTTTATTTTTAATTCTTGTATATTAAAGGCGGAGGTTTATTTTCCGGTTTTGTTGGCAAACTTTATTGGAAGGTTGTACACTACTCTAACAGCTTTGCCATCTAGCATGCCGGGATCCCACTTTGGGCTAAGCTTTAAAACTCTTTCTGCTTCCTGGTTGGTTTCGGTGCTTAATCCCCTCAAGGTTTTAACATCCCTTACCGATCCGTCTTTTTCTACCACAAAAGACATAAAGACATTTCCTTGTATATTGTCTTTTTTGGCCTGCTCTGGATATTTGATATTTTCGCCCAGGTATTTATAAAATTTTGCCATGCCCCCTGGAAATTTTGGAGGATTTTTCATAGAGACAAAAGAATGTACCTTATCTTCATCTTTAGTGGTTTGAGCTTGACCTAAGTGGTATCCTAATAGTGAAACTAATAAGATAAGTGCAGTTTTCTTCATTTTTATCGTTGAGTTGGTTTTTTGCCAGGTCTGCCAATCATTACTTTTTCAGCATTTTTTGTAGCAATAATTACCACGCCATTTTTTGCTTTTTCGCCGTAGAGTGCTACCCCGCTAGCATCTTTCAGAATGTTGATGGTTTCAATGGTTTTAGCGTCTATGCCACTAATTCTTCCATTTTCCAAAATTTCGCCATCTAAAACATACAGAGGTGATTTTCCGTCTTCAAAGTCTTTTCCTTTCAGCACAATTTGGTCTCCAGTTAGCTTTATTGCGCCTTCCTGAGATTCGAATTTAATGCCTTTTACTGTACCAGTTTGTTTTTTATTTAGGCTAAACTTAATTGGGAGATTATATTTTACGCGAACGATTTTGCCATTTTGAGTGCCTGGTGTCCATTTTGGACTAAGTTTTAAAATTCTCACGGCTTCTTCGTCTGTACCATATCCTAATCCCCTATCTATTTTAATCTCATTTAGTGAGCCATCTTTTTCTACAATAAAGGACACAAAAACATTTCCTTCAATATCTTGCTTTGCGGCTTCTTCTGGATATTTAATATTGTCACCTAAAAATTTATAAAAATCATTAATTCCTCCGGGGAATTTTGGAGGGTTTTCTAAGCTCACAAAGCTATGTATTTCGTCGGGCTCGAAAGGATATCCAACAATAGAAATGGTGTTTAAACTAATGAAGTTAGCTTTGTTTTCTGCTTTTTCGTTAAGAAATGGTGCCGAAGAACCTTGAAGCATAAAAGCTACTTTTAAGCTGTAATTTCCATCATTTAGCACTCCTTCTTTATAGGCTCCTATCCTTTTAACCATCTCCTCATCGCAGCCTGCACCTAATTTGGTTTCTATTTTAATGTCAGTGGTTTTTTTGTCAATTACCTTAAAGGTGACCACTAAGTTTCCTTGAACTTTATTTTCGGCAGCTAAAGAAGGATATTTTACCGTATTACCTAAATATTTATAAAATGAATTAATTCCATCTATGGCCCTAGTGCCCTTAGGCAGTGGAAATCTTACGATAGGTTCAGCAAGAACAACTTCAACCGACTTTTGTGGCGTTAAATTCAACACTTCAGCTACGGTTGCTTTTGCATCTTCAAGTGGTACTTGATCAGCTGCAGCCAAAAGCTGTTCATTTTTTCTGATAGTTGAAGAAGAAAGTAATAGGGCTAAGGCAAAAAGAGGAACGAAAATGCCATATTTCAGGATGGCTGTTTTTCTGGATCTTTCTTTATAAAGCATAAAAATGCGCTTCTTAATCATTGATTTTTTAAGGAAACCATTGGTTAAGGTATTAACGTTTACGCCAAAAGCTTGGTTGAGCAATAACATGGAATAAGCTTCCTTATCGCCCTGAAATTTAGCAGCAGCTTCATCAGCTAAGTATTCGTGGATACTTTTAACCGTAGCCTTATAGAGGTAGATAATAGGATTGAACCAAGTGAGTATACCTAAGGACTCGAAAAATAGTACGTCGAAAGTGTGCAGTTGTTTAATGTGGATGTCTTCGTGGTGATTTACAGTTGCGGCACCAGGAAGGTTATCAGCTACTATTTTCTTATTCCAGAAAGAAAAAGCCAAACCATTTTTAAGGCCATTGAACATTTTTTTTACACCGATCAGTTGAATGATAAAGCGGCCTAGGAAAAACAGTACTCCCAATAGATAAATAAATACAATGATACTGCCCCAGTTAAAACTTTTGGCTTCTTCAGCTACTGGCCCTTGGGTAATGAGCTGGTTCAGTTGTTCAACCTGCACGTAAATCTGCTGGCTAATTTCCTGTTTGCTAAACCAATCTACCTGTATAAAGGGAATGGCCAGCGAGAAAATGCCCGAACAAATTAAGTAGATCCTATTTAATACAAAATAGGTTTCTTTGGTGAGTAATAACCTATAAAAGGCATAAAAAATAACCAAATAGATATTTACTTGCAATAAATAGTGTGACCAGTTCATTTAGGTTTGTTTTTAAATTTGTTAATCATTTTTAAAATTTCATCCACATCACTCAGATCAAGCTTTTCCTCCTTTACAAAGAAAGAGAACATACTTTCTACCGAATTTTCGAAATAATTGCCCAAGAGTTTTTCGGTAGCATGTCTTTTGTACTCTTCCCTAGAAATTAATGGAAAATATTTATGGGCCTTTCCATAAGCTTCGTGCCCGATAAACCCTTTTACTTCCAGAATTCTTATGATAGTTGAAACGGTGTTATAAGCAGGTTTTGGTTCAGGTAGGCAATCAATCACTTCTTTTACAAAAGCGCTCTTTAACTGCCAAACTATTTGCATTAACTGCTCTTCTGCTTTTGTCAAATCTTTAATTTCCATTTTGATGTTGTTTTTTAAGTTCAGGCCTTGCAAAGCGCTAACTAGTTTTAGATATCTAAGTCTAATTTATAACTAATTGTTTAGTTTTTAAAATTTTCTGTGTTTTATTTTTTGTTGGGTCTTTGCTGGTGCCGATTACTGAATATGGGTTTTATGAATTACACCTATAGTCTTTTCCGACATATTTCATTATTATTGAGTAAATAAATCTAATGATGAAAATATCTTTTCATGGAGCAGCCAGAAATGTAACTGGTAGCAAACATTTGCTAACGCTAGATAGCGGAACTAAAATTTTACTGGACTGTGGTATGTTTCAGGGCATGGGACAGGAGACAGAAAGCTTAAACGAGCATTTTGGTTTTGATCCTGCTGAAGTAGATTATCTTGTGCTCTCGCATGCGCATATCGACCACAGCGGTTTGATTCCTCGGTTAGTAAATCAGGGCTTTAAGGGGCAGATTTATGCCACGCCTGCCTCTATGGAACTTAGTCAAATTCTACTTCTTGATTCGGCCAAAATACAGGCTGGAGATTTAGCTTATAAAAATAAGAAGCTATTGAAAAGGGGGATGCCACTAGAAGAGGCATTGTATGTTGAAGATGATGTAAGGGCGGCAATGTCGTTATTTGTGGCAGTCGACTATCAAAGCGAAATTAAGATAGCGGAAGGGGTTTGGTTAAAATTTATAGATGCGGGCCACATTATTGGCAGTGCCTCTGTACATTTAACGATCATTGAAGGGGGAAAAACCACTAAGTTAAGCTTTAGTGGTGATGTAGGCCAATATGGAGATTTGCTTTTGCGTTCGCCCCAACCGTTTCCGCAGGCCGATTACATTCTGCTGGAATCTACCTATGGGGATAAATTACATAAGGATGCTCAACCTACGGAGCACGCTTTGTTGGAAGTGGTGACCAAGACCTGTATAGAGAAAAAAGGAAAAGTAATTATTCCTGCCTTTAGTGTGGGCAGAACCCAAGAATTGCTTTATATCTTAAATAACCTTGATTTAAAAGGACAACTTCCCAAAGTTAAGGTTTATGTAGACAGCCCACTTTCTGCAAAGGCCACACAAATTGTGGAAAATCATGCAGAAGGGTATAATGATAATGTTTTGGATGTTCTAAAGGTCGATGACAATCCTTTTGATTTTAAAAACCTCCATTACGTGGAAAGCGTAGCGGAATCTATTGCACTAAATGCAGATCCAAATCCGTGTATCATCATTTCAGCTTCTGGAATGGCTGAGGCTGGCAGGGTCAAACACCACATTAAAAATAATATTGGAAATCAAAAGAATACCATATTGTTGGTTGGTTATTGCGAGCCAAATTCTTTGGGCGGTAGATTAAAAAATGGGGCACAGCAAGTCAGTATTTTTGGAGACAAGTTTGATGTGCACGCCGAGGTACGAAGCATCGAATCCATGAGTGCACATGGCGATTATCAAGACCTGCTACAGTTTTTGTCCTGCCAAGATGCCAGTAAGGTGAAAACGCTGTTCCTTGTTCATGGTGAATATGAAGTCCAGTTGAACTTTAAAGAAAGGTTAGGGGCAGCTGGTTTTAGGAATGTTGAAATTCCTGATAGGCACCAATCGTTTGACCTGCTCAGTTAATTAGCTAATTTGATGTTTCAAGCTAACCAAATAACCAATTAAACAGTTAACCCAACCCCAACTAAATTTTGATCAAATTATTTTTAATGCCATAAACCACTAGGCCAGTTCTAGATTTGAGATTGAGCTTGGCAAATAAGGATTCGCGATAATTATCTACCGTACGTGGACTTACATTCATAAGACTGGCAATTTCTTTATAGGTTAGTTCTGTACTGCAATGTTGTAGAAAGACGAGTTCTTTTTCGGTAAGGGTGTCTTTGGAATCGTTATTTTTCATGGAAACTAGCAATCGACCAGAAACCAGTTCATTGATATAGAAGCCTTTCTCAATCATTGTTTTGATGGCTACCAGTAGCTCTGTAGATTTTGATTCTTTAAGCATATAGCCATTTGCACCAGCTTTGATCATATTGATAATGGACTTCTCATCTTCAAACATGCTTAGGGCTAAGATATAGATAGCTGGATAATTTACCTTCATCCATTTAGTAGCGGTAAAGCCATCCATAATGGGCATATTAATGTCCATTAATATCAATTGTATGTCTTCATGGTGTTTTATTTTGGCTTGAAGATCAATACCGTTTGTTGCCTCAAAAGCAATGGTAATTTCCTCAAATTCACTTAGCAGGCTCGCTAAACCAGATCTAAATAGGGTGTGATCATCCACTAAGGCTATTTTTATCTTTTCTTGCATAATTTAAGGGTAGGGTATGATTAAGGTAATTTGAGTTCCTTTGCCTATTTCTGAGTCGACTTGAAATGTTCCTTCAATTAATTTTACTCTCTTATCTATGGTGTGGAGACCTAGCCCGCCACTGCTGTTTTTAGATACGTCGTGATAATTAAAGCCAATGCCATTTTCTTTAATGACTATGACTAAGCTTCCTTGTTGTTGAGCCAAGCTGATGATAATTTCGGTAGCCTGGGCATGTTTGATAATGTTGTTGGCGATTTCCTGAAAGAGCCGTAGGATAATCAAGTCCTTTTCGGCAGAATCTTCTAGATTCTCTTCAAGTTGGTTGGTAAAGTTAATTTGGTAGATTTCAGATTTTTCAAGCCAAGCTACTTCCTGTGCAAGGGCGTAGCCAATGCCTTTTTCGAGCAGTTTTTCTCCCTGTAAAAGTTTAGCCAATTCTCTTAGTTCTTTGATGGATTTGTTTACTAACTCTGTAGAGTTATCAATTTTTTTGCTCGCTTTTTCTTTGTCATCAATATTTATGGAAGCCAAGGTTAAGTTAGTAAGGCTTAGCAGTTGGCCAATATTGTCGTGCAGGTTGCTAGCGATAGTTTGCATGGTTTGTTCCTGCACTTCAATTTGAGATTTAAGTAGCTCGGCTTCAAATTTTTGGTGAAGCAGCTTTTTTTCGTCTAAATGAATTCTTTTCTTTCTATAATAGGTAGTCACCAAAATGACAAGGCCAATCACAATTATCAAAAAGACAAGAGAGATAAGAATTATGCTCGTGTATAGATCTGTTTGTTCTTTAAGCATAGAAATGATTTTATCCAACAGCTATACATCAGTATATTTAATATATTTATTATTGCATAACGTATAGAAACCTGTCCTTTTATCTTTACACGGATAAGTTCTGCGAAAAAGGCGTTTACGGCAGTATTGGTAGCATAAAAAATTAAGCAGCCAGTAACGAACCAAAACGTAGCATCTTTTAGAAGATCGTGATATTCATCTTGTTTAAATAAACTAAAATAATAAATAATACAGAGTAGTACCATTATGCCACTAAAAGCTGTATTTGTTCGGTAAAAGTAAAGATAGAAACCTTGATATAGCCATTCGGAAATATAGCCAACAAGTAGCCCAAGTGCTAATAAAGAGCATATTATTTTAATATTTTTAAGTGTAATTATTTTAGAAAATATCCAAATATGAAAAGAAGCATAAACAAGCATGAAGCTGTTATACAAAGAGTGATTGCTTCTTGTAACCGTAGCCATTTTACTCGCAACATGAGTGTAGGTCTCAAAGATAATTAAGATGCCTAAATATATAATAAAGGCTCTCCAATACCTTGGAAATATTCTTTTAGGAATAAATAGAATAGATGCGACGAAACACATCCATTCTATAATTACAGAAAATGGTATTTTTAATAAACTCATTATGCGTTACCTACATCATAACCATCTGAAGGATTGGTATATGTGCCTTCAGGACAATCGGGCGGACATATCGTAGCTTGGTCTATAGCGTCACCGGGTCCTGGAACAGCCATTGAGATTGACTTGGTATTGTCTAATATATCTAGATATTTCTTAAATCCAAGAATTTCAGTATTGCATATAATTGCTGTATTACGGTTTAAATAATCATTGATTCTACCAGTAGGACAAGTTCTTTCTGTACTGTGCCTTCCAATATAAATTTTCACACCATATTCCGTTGTCTCACTGGGCTTGTTTATTTGACTTAATACTGCCTTTGGGATAATCTTATTGTCTACAAATAATTCCAGTATCTCATAAACCGTGAAATGTGCAAATTTTAAGTCTTTATCGGGGTCTATGAGTTTTCTATATGCATTAACCATTTCCTTTACTTCGTCTTTTTTAAAAGGTTTTCCTGTGTGTGACTTTTCTCCGTCGTTTAGTTTGATAATCATGGTTTATATATTAGATAATTTAAATGGTTTATTAATTTCTTCAAAGTAACCGCTTTTTACAGATGGTCAATACCGTAAAAACACCCTGTAATTTAGGGTAATATCTCCTAAATAGAAATAGCTCCTGCTAAATAATTTTGGTTAAAACTAAAGAGCTATGACAATTCAAATTAATGAAGAACATCTACAAAATACCATTAGTCCCAGAGAGATCGAGGTTTTGCAATTAATCTCCATGGGCTATAGCAATAAGGAAATCGCCAATGAGCTTTTTATCAGCAAGCTTACCGTAGAGACCCATCGACGTAACATGGTGAAAAGAATGGGTTTTAGAAATGCCTATCAGCTGGTGGTTTGGGCATTTAAGGAGAGGGTTTTTGCTTAGTCAGCGATTAAATGGATTATTAATTATATCAAAATCTAAATATTATGGAAGAAATGGTTAAACAATTAGAAGACAGAATAAAGGAACTGGAATTTGCTTTATTTGAATATAGAGAGGAGACTGCCGGAGAGAAAGACTTTGTAATCGTAGAAATTATTCGGGTAGAAAAATTCTTAGACAAAGAAGCGCTTGCAAAAGACCAGGCCGAGGTTGAGGTGCGTCTTAGTGGTAGTCCAAGTACTGGCACAACAGATTGGCCAGATAATAGGGGATATTGTATATACTCGGGGACGGCATGGTTACAGAATGATGTGGGAGATAAATTGAGTTGGTATTATATCGAATCCTGTGCTGAAAAAAATAGCATTATCGAGTACCCACAGGGGAAACCTAATGGCCGAGGTTATCATGAAGTAAAAAACACTCATGCTGCGCAGATGGGTTGGGGAGGAAGATGGTTTGGTGGAAGGTGTAGGTTAGTGGGATGCTGGGCAAGATTTTTAGACGAAACAGGAAATGGCTATAGAGTCAAATGGAGATTTGGCTCCTAGATTAAGGGAAATAATAGCATAATTCTATTTACTAATGCAAGATTGGCATCATACTTATGAAGGAAATTGCCCGAGCGGTAGAGAACGCTTGCGGTTTGATAGAAATTAATATAGACTTGCGAAGTTTTCAAAACTTCGCAAGTCTAATAGCTGCCGATTAGATTTAGTTGCGTAGAGCAACTGGTTTTGGCAACTCCTTACGCGGAATTTTTTCTGCACGTTCAGCAGTATGGTATACAAATGAGGCAATAATGGTTGCCGATTTTTTGAGGTCATCTTCTACCAATCTGTCATAAGTATCTTGGTTGGTGTGATGGGTACGTGTATTGTAATCCATTGGATCTTGGATAAATTGGAAACCTGGCAAGCCAACAGCATCGTAAGCTTGGTGATCTGTACCACCAGTATTGCTAATGGTTACCGTCTTAGCACCTAAATCTGCAAATGGGTTTAGCCAAGACTGGAAAATATCTCTCGCACCTGCATTACCCTGTAAATAAATACCACGAACCGCACCAGTACCGTTATCTAAATTATAATAAGCACTAAGTTTGCCATGTTCTGGCAATAACTCCATTTTGGTTGGATCGGCAAAGTGTTGTTTTACATAGCCCCTTGAACCATGTAAACCTTGTTCTTCGGCATCCCAAAGGGCAATCCTGATGGTTCTTTTGGGTTGGAAGTTAATTGCTTTCAAAATTCGCATTACTTCGATCATTACGATAGAGCCAGCGGCATTGTCGGTGGCTCCGGTTCCCGAGTGCCATGAATCAAAGTGGGCACCAAGCATTACGATTTCATCTTTCAGTTTTTTGTCGGTACCTGGAATTTCGGCAATTACATTATAGCCTTTGGGATCTTGAGGATAGAAAGAAGTCTTGATATCAGCTTCTACCTCTACTTTTTGCCCGCTGCGCAATAAACGTAGAATGTGAAGGAAGTCTTCGGCCGAAACTTCCAGCTCTGGTGAAACAGGTTTGGCATCTAGGGCATAAGAAGCCCCATTGCTGGTAAAGAAGGTGCCATAGTTACCACGGGCATAGGTTAAGATTAAACCTACTTTTTCCTGTAATAGCACTTCGTTAATAGCAGCCCTGTTTTGTCTCATCCTCATCATCATGGCCATTTGGTTGTTGCCCCCGCGTCCACCTGGACGACCAGCTCCCGGAGCTACGGGTTCTGCTGCTGCCATTTCCGCAAGTTTTTCATCGGTATAGCGGGTTACATCAGGGGTATAAGAATTTTTAAGCGGCTGCACTAAGACCGATTCGATCACCACGATCTTGCCCGCTAGTTTACCTTTATAGGCTGCTAGATCGGTTACGGTATCTGCTTTAATGAGTACCACTTCAGATTTTATAGGACCATTGGTTCCTGGGGTCCAAGCTTTAGGATAGCCGATAATCGGTCTGTAAAACGGCGTGGTAGTTGCTGCATAATATTTTTCAACCGACCAGCCTTTTCCAAAATCTCCCCAGCTTTCCTGCTTTACATTTTTAAGGCCCAGTTCCGTAAAATATTTAACAGCCCATTCCCTACCTCGTTTAATGCCAGGAGAATTGGCCAAACGGGGACCAATTACATCGGTAATTTGATGGGCAATGTCCATCACCTTCGATTTTTCTAGGCCTTCGGTTCTTATCTTTTGCACTGCCGCAGTGTTTACGGGCTCTTGTGCAAATGCAGAGAAGCAAAAGGCCATGGCCAATGTGCCAATCGTAAATTTTTTCATCATCATATATTAGTTAGTTTAAGTAACAATGTAGTGTGTGAATTTACAGGTATTGCTAAATAGTTGTAACTTTCTATTCATAATTTTACACGTGTTTTTATGAAAAAAAATAAATACCTGGCCCTATTCATGTTCTTATTCCTTTTGATAACAGATAGGGTTTCTGCGCAAAGAACAGAAGTCAGAGATCCCGAAATTAGTACGATGGTTGGAGAGGTTTCGGCGGCCAATCTCGAAGTATTGGTGAAGAGATTGGTTTCTTTCCATACCAGGCATACCCTGAGTGATACCGTAAGTAAGACTACGGGTATTGGGGCCGCACGTACCTGGATAAAAAGTGAGTTCGAGAAATATGCCCAATCAAGTGGGGGAAGACTACAGGTTTCTTATGATACTTTTTTGCAGCCAGCAGATGGTAGAAGGATCAAAGAACCTGTTATCCTTAAGAATGTAATGGCCATATTGCCGGGAACCGATCCAGAAGATAAACGGATGTTGATGGTTTCCGGACATTATGATTCAAGGGTTACCGATGTGATGAACATTAAGGATTTTGCACCTGGAGCTAATGACGATGCCTCTGGTGTAGCTGCGGTATTGGAAATGTGCCGTATCATGAGCAAATACAAATTCAGTGGCACCTTGGTATTTGTGGCTTTCGTAGGCGAAGAACAGGGCTTGTATGGAGCCACCAATTTGGCCAAACGGGCGAAAGAAGAGGGTTGGAATGTACATTTATTAATGAATAATGATATTGTTGGCAATTCTTATGGCATGGAGACCGATATAAAAGATAATAAGAGTGTCCGTGTTTTTAGTGAAGGTGTGCCAGCGGGAGAAACGAAGGAACAGGCCGCTGCCCGTCAATCGGCGGGAACGGAAAATGATGGCAAGGCTAGACAGGCTGCCCGGTATATTAAAGAAATTGCCGAAAAATATGTTGACCAGCTCGAAGTAAAATTGATTTACCGAAGAGACAGGTATCTGAGAGGTGGTGATCATACGCCGTTTTCACAACAAGGTTTTACTGCCGTTAGGGTAACAGAGATGAACGAAGATTTTAATAGACAACATCAAGATATAAGAACGGAGAATGGATTTAAGTATGGTGATTTACCCGAATATGTAGATTATACCTACCTGCAAAAGGTAACCAGAATGAACTTGTCGGTAATGGCTAATCTGGGCTTATCAACCCAAGAGCCAGAGAATGTAGTGGTTGTCACCTCTGGATTGACCAATAAAACGCAATTGAAATGGGATGCGCCAAAAGGAAAACAGCCTTATGGCTACTATGTATTAATGAGAGAAACCACCAGCCCATTTTGGGAACGAAAGTTTTTTGTAAAAGAACCCATGGCTACTTTGGCCTACTCAAAAGACAATTACTTTTTTGCGGTACAGTCTGTAGATGAAAAGGGCCATGAAAGTTTAATGATGATCCCTAGACCTGGAAGGTGATAATAAAGTTTAATTTCTATTGCCCGTTTTTGCTTGTCTAACACCTTGATTTTCTTTGAGGTTAAATTTGTGGATAAAGGTTAAACGATACCTTGCTGCATTTGGTCTATTGGTTTGTGAAAGTAAGTAGGTGCTGCCAGTTGTTTTAGTTTCAAATTTTTTCAAATCAAATAAATTAGTGACATCAAATATTAGGGTAGCTTTGTCTTTTAGTAGTAGTTTGCTTATCCCAAAATCTAAATTATGAATACTGGCCACTCTACTCTGTGCATTACTTTGCGCACTGGTAAAATTATAACGACATTGGAAACTGAATTTTTCAGGTAGTTTCGTTTGCACGCTGAACCTACTGATTAAAATATTGCCACTGTGATAAAAATCCTGGTCTACATAGAAACCTTTTTGCTTAAAATAATAGGCATTAACTTCCATGCTTAGGTGTAAAAATTTATAAGGGCTATATAAGGCAGAAAGCTCTAGCCCGCTACGTGTTTCTCTATCAATATTTATCGGTGTGGTAATAAATACTCCATTAAGGTCTCTGTAAGTATAATCTTGGATAATGGCACTATTGTTCTGATAATATAAGGAGGGATTAAAGGTTAGTTTATGCCAGGTTTTTAAAAAACTGAATTCTATGACATCAGCGTAGGAAGGATTTAAATTTGGATTGCCTACATACTGGGCATTGAAATCGGTCAATTCATTAAAAGGATATAACGAAAAGAGGGAGGGCCTATTAATTCGTTTGCTATAACTAGCCTGTATTGTGGTATTTGCACCAAACTGATAGGTTAGGTTAAGCGTTGGAAAAAGTCTTGTGTATTTTTTGGTATCGTTAAATGTTCCTGTTTTATCTTCTAAAGCGGTTTTGGTCAATTCTGTTCTTAAACCAACTTGGTAAGTTATTCTATTCCATTTGTTGCTAAATTGTACATAGGCACCACCAATTAATTCATCATAAATAATCTGGTTGTTGATTCTGTCCAGTATTTCCCAATCTATATTGTTTTGCTGTTCGGCTTTATATGCACTGGTTACACTACGTTTTTCGATTTTAATACCGAACTCTAAATTGGCGATGCTATCTAAAGGGTGTATATAATCGGTTTGTAACATAAAATCTTTGCTTGATCCAATGGAACTGGTTCTAATGCCAGGAAAGGAGGTGGCTACCGGGAAAGTTTTTTGGGTGAATAAACTCCAGTCCTTATCGCTATTCCAAAAATCGTACTGCATATCTATCGTGTATTTCTTATGCGCTTTATCGAATGTTTTGGTATAGTTAAATTCCAATTGGTTATAGTTTCTTTTTTCCCAAGACTCTCCATTACGCATTAGTATACTGTCTAACACTTTTCCTATTTTGGCATAATCATATTGCAAGCTCGTTTTGTCATGATCCTTTGTTGTTTTGTTTAAGAATGCAGCCGTAATGGAATTATGGTTATTAATTAAAAAATCTCCACCAAAATATAACATCTTTGCATCATCATGGCGATCTTCATCTTGTCTTTTATTTAGCAGATGAGTGGTTCCAGCATCCATATTAGCTTGATTAGAAGTATAAAGGCCCTCATAATCAGAGTAGCGAAGGCCAAAAGTAGAAAACAAATTAATTCTGGCTGATTTATAGTTTAAACTTGGCGTAACCCTTGTTTCATTGGGTATGCCGCCAACTAAACTTAACTGTCCGTTTAACCCAGATTTTTTATTCTTCTTTAAGATAATGTTGATGATTCCCGCAGAGCCAGCGGCATCATAACGAGATGAAGGATTGGTAATGACCTCCACGCTCTCTATTTGGTCTGCAGGCAACTGGTCTAAGGCATTTCCTTGAGTAAGTCCAGAACGCCTACCATCAATCAGAATTAAAACATTGCTGTTTCCCCGTAAACTTACAGTGCCAGAAGGATTTACG
>Ga0224733_1104_pt1 | contig 15378 bp, 15 predicted proteins | sample IA12soil_GW_FP2_FD_161642 | JGI IMG/M metagenome (GOLD analysis project Ga0224733, IMG submission 161642) | Enriched cells from agricultural soil in Iowa, United States - IA12soil_GW_FP2(-) | ecosystem: Environmental > Terrestrial > Soil > Agricultural land | place: USA: Iowa | collected 2017-05-08
CCTTATTGGAAAATAGAAAAAACACCAATAAAATTATGTGCATCGGAAAAAGTAAAAAACCATTTTCAACCAGCTTCATATAAAATTCCATATAAGAAAGAGCGAACAATTAGAAATCAAATTTCTAATGAATTATATTTTGAACTAACTGGTAAGGGAAGTTATGTTAATGTGCTCAAATAAAAAAAGAAAATGCCCTGACTTAAGGCATTTTCTAAAGAGCTTTTTCCATTGTCTTATGAGGAATCCCAGCATCAAGGAATTCATCTGATACCACTTCATACTGTAATTTTTCGTAGAATGGAATGGCGTGTGTTTGTGCATTTAATTTTAGTTTTTTTAATCCTTTTTCCAAAGCATGCTGTTCAATTGCTTCCATAATAATTTTTCCAGCACCTTTTCCTCGGTAGGAAGAAAGGACGCAAATTCTCTCTACTTTTCCTTTGCCATCCACTACTCGAAAGCGGCCAGCACCTACTGGATGATTTTCGTCATACAATACGAAATGGTCTGCTGCATCTTCAAATTGATCAATTTCTTCTTCCTCAGGAACCTGTTGTTCCTCTACAAAAACAGTTTTACGTATAGTAAATGCATCTTTTAGTTGATCTTCTGTTGTAACTTTAACAATGTTCACTAATCATTATTCCTTTCCTAAATGATATGTCTCATAAACCGTCCAAGAATCATTATCCAGCTGATATAGAAGATGAAAGCGGTCTAAAACCTCTTCATGATTAATACCAAGCATTCTTAATTGGCCATATACATCGGAATGTTCATCGCTGGAAAGCTTTTGGCCGATTGTAATATGCGGTACAAAGGCATATTCTGTTTCTGAATGTGGCAATGTTTCCGCTAAATTTTTGTGCAACTCCTGTAATTCTAATGTAGGTTCAACTTTAAAGTAAATCGTATTGTTTACTGGTTGGAAGGAACTTACTTTTGAAATTGTCAAACGTACAGGCTGGTGATTTTTCGCAATCTGCTTAAGTTTTTCAGAGTATTCTTCGATTTCTCCATCAGATAATTCAAAAGCAGCTTTTAGAGTTAAGTGTGGAGGAATAAGAGCATAATGGGGATCATAGCGCTTTCTGTATGAATTTGCGAGATCTTGTAGTTTTTTGGATGGGAACATAACTATTCCATATTTCATTCCATTCAACCTCCTTATTTTATGCAAACATAAGACTATTATAACAAATTTTCTAAATATTTTATATAGCCAAATAGGCGGATAAAGTGTTAAAACATGTATTTTAACGCCCTCTTAAGGTCTGGCTGCCAATATTTCCATGTATGGTCCCCATCAAATTCCTCATAAAAGGAGGAAAAATTCCTTTGCTCTAATAATGAATGCAGTTTTCTATTTGGGGTAAGAAAGTCTTGGACTTGTCCATTGGTTGTCTTTACATTTGTTTCGCCTTTGCCAATGATGTGATATACAGATAGCAAGGATGGATCAGGATGATGTTCAACTGCTTGTAATACTTTTTCATCTACCATAGGAGATTGCAAAATTACTTTCCCAAATGAATTCGGATATTTTGCAGCTGTCATTAAAGAAACAGTGGCACCCAAGGAGTCTCCCATTAGCACCCTGCCCATTCCCATATGGTAGGTTGGAAATTCCTTGTCCAGATACGGTACAAGCTCATGAGCAAGAAAACGAATGTAGGCTTGGTTTTGTTCACCTTCCGGATGATATTTTTTGCGACGATCTTGGACATTTTTATAAGGAATCCCGACAATAATGAGATTCTCTATCTCTTTGTTCTCCAATAGCTCATCTGCAACCCTTGCAATTCGGCCAAGCTGAAAATAATCTTTTCCATCTTGAGCAATTAACAGATGGTATTTATACAAAGGAGAAAAGGTTGCCGGAAGATAAATAAGAATAGTTAAGGATTCCCCCAATTCCTGGCTTTCAAATGTAATTTCTTTTATGTTGCTTTTAGTTTGTCTCATCGTTGGTAACCTCCATTTAATGAGTCTAAATGAATGGGTTTATTTTAACACAGATTATTTATAATAAAAATAAATCGCATTCATTTCTAAAATTTATTCTTCGTCTTATATTAAAATTTTCTAGTTTTTAGTGTTAAATTAGAATAACAAAAAAATTCCCTTCATGTAGAAGGGAATTTTATTTATCATTACTTAGCTTATTTACTGCATCTAAAAAAGCATTACGGTATTGCTTTTGCTCACTTATTAATTTTTGGAATGTATCAAGTAGGGTTTTATTTAAGGTGGTGTCTTTGCGGTCATCATCCAAATAGTTAAGAAGGAAAGTATAAACGAGCATAAGTGTCGAATAGTTATCCACATAGGTTAAATTTATGGCTTTTCCACCTTCACCACCAGTTGCTTTAGCCTTTACTGTTGGCAGTGGTGTATTCGAAACTTTTTTTGCTATTTCGTATGCGCGGTCTTTAGGTATACCTGATTCCATTAATTTTTCTTTTAATACATTTATATCAAAAGCATGATTCATTCTCTCACTCCTTTCTATTTGGCTGAGTTTGCATTTTTACCCTACATGGATACCTTCATCATTTGACGAACCATTTTTACTAAAATTATCGTTTAAATTTCCGTTCAAATTACCGTCTAGGCTTCCATTTAAAAGACTAACATTTGCTTGAATAGGAATATTAATAGGAACATTTACTGAAACACCACCAGCTCCACCGACTGCACTTGGAGTTAAAGTGGATAATGCAACATTTCTAACTGATACAGTAGCATTCCCTCCGGGTGCAGCAGCTACTAAAAGTTGAGAAATATCATTGTTATTTTTTTGGGTAGTTTCTCCATTCCCATTTCCATTTCCGTTTCCTTTATCGTTTGTGAAATTGATATTTTCATTATTTCTCCTTGATCTTCTTCTGCTTGGTGAACCATCATCTGTAAGTGCAAATTTATAATTATTTCGATGTTTACTCATATTTTTCACCTCCTATCTCTTTGATAATTATCCTATGAGAAAAAAGCTTGTTAGTATCAGCCATTATCTGAGGTTATTCGTTGATTTTGAATAATAGGGTTTTGGGGTTGATTTAAGTCAATTTCAAATAAACTCTTATTATTTAATTTGAAATTGAGTTTGCCATCGTTATTGGAAAGTTCAAATACTGGTAAATCTTTTACTAAATTTGATAAATCAACATTTGAATTAACATTTAAATTGTTCAACCATTCTGTATGATCAGTATTTTGAAATCGAACCAGATTCGCATGCAGTTTTTCTAATTTGGTGATTAAGGATTCGTTCAATGTGTTTAATGCATTTTGTAAATTATTACTTAATGCGTCTGTTATTTCCGCTAATTTCTCTTGTTGAAAATTCCCTTCATTATCAATCATTGATTCTCCATTAATTGTTATTTCAAAATTTCCAAGGGATTGATTTTTTTTCTGATCCATTCATTCCACCTCCAATCTATATTCCATATAGGATATTCATCATTTATTTAAATAGCATCAGCTAATTAAATAGTAAATTAGTATATTTTTGTGATTTAATAGGGATTCATATACTATAACTCGTTTACTTAACTGCTTGAAAAACAGATTACCGATTACTATCAACTTGCTACGAATGTATTTTAACTATTTAGGTGAAATGCTACTAAATAGAAACTCTTTGGAATAAAGAAAGAGATAGACGAATAGCTATCTCTTTAAAAAATTAACTAATTTAGAGTACTAGTTCCAGTTGCAAGTGTTACACCTAAGCTTGTTATAGTGATTCAAAAGGATAATGGGGGTTACAACCGTTTCAAAAGTAAGGTGATCAGATACAGGATTTTTTTCTATTGATACCGAAACCAGTTGTTAATGCAGTTGTATATAATACGAATTCATAGAATAAAAACAAGCTGCGTTTATTCTTGATTTCGTTTCGCTAAACAATGTTCCCCGTGTGGAAACAGTTTGTCACAATGGTTAATAACAGTTGTCCTATATGAAAAATTAGTTGTTTATGTCAAATAAATGGTTTCTCCTGTAAGGATAGATTCTTTAATTTTCATAGCTACAGATAAAGCATTCGTAGCTTCATAAGGTCCAACAATAGGAAAAGTATTGGTGATAATTGATTGAACAAAGTGATGTATTTCGGATTGTAAGGGTTCAGTTGGAGGAACTTTGATAGTATCGATGGAATTCTCTGTGAAATCGCGCGTTTGTATATCCGAATTAATATTTGTATAAATTTGCAACTGTTTAGTAAGATAATTTGCCGTGAGCACCCGCTGTTTTTCTGTTATCGATATGGATCTTAATGATTCTTTGGACACCCTGTTCGCGACAAGATTAGCGATTACTCCGTTTTGAAACGTTAATATTGCATAAACAATATCCAGATTTTTTTTGTTATGGTTCAAGTATGAGCCTATAGCGGTAATACTTAGTAATTTACTGCCTACTAGATTTAAGATAATGTCAATATCATGAATCATTAAATCAAGAATAACATCAACGTCAAGATTCCGCTCTGTTTCGCAGAGCCTTTTTGCTTCAATACTTATAATGTTTGAAGTTGCTACAAATTTTTTAATTAGTTCAATAACCGGATTAAATCTCTCTATATGACCAACTTGGATCAAGCAATTACTTTTTTGCCGATATAAAGATAAAATCTTTTCTGCTTCTTGAATATTGCTTACAAAAGGCTTTTCGATAAAAATATGTTTCTCTTTTAAAATTGCCTCTTTCACGTATTCATAGTGAAATGTTGTGGGTACAGCTATTATAACGGCATCAACTGCAGAGAGCATTTCGGCGTACGAGCTAAAAGGAATAACATTGAATGAGAGGGCTACTTCTTTACATTTAATCGGATCAATATCGTACACCCCAATAAATTCGGTATCTTTCAGAAGACTAGTTACCCTGCAATGTTGTTTTCCCATGTTTCCCAGTCCTGCGATTCCAATTTTAATTAAACTCAAAGATTCTCACCTCTCATGTTCCTGTTATTTATGATATTTGTCCAAGTATTGTCCATATTTTTGCGTTATTATTTCAATAAAATATTCTGCATAGTGTTCCATGGTTTTCAATCTTATTTTAGGTTTTGTGAATTAAAAATCTTATATAGATTTTTAAGGATCAGTTAGCTAAACTTACGTTTGTTTTAGATATGCTACCATCGATGAAAATTTGTGAGACTCATTTTTATTTATAGAGCAGAAACCTTTTGTGGGTAATCTTTCTTTAACTATTTTATTCGAATGTTTAAAGGGTGGAAACGCTGTAAGTCTAATTGTGTAGAAAAATAGGTGATTTGATTAGAATTTTATCTTAACTATATAGAGTGCAATAATCCTTGTATTCAAACTTTGTTATATTCTTTCATTTCTGTATATATCATAAAATGTATTGAATTATGGGGAAATATAAATTAATGGATTACTTAATAATGATTAATTTTTAAGCTACATAAGTTGATTTTTTAGCATAGGAAAAATAGTCTTTCTATTTATTTGAGAAGATAAATTTTAATAAAAATAGTGCTTCGAAAGAATGAATGCATTCTGAGGAAGCACCTTTTTTAATACATGTTTCACAATTTGCTTCCATCACCGAGTTTGATGACTTTAGCCTTTCCTTCTAATTTCCCTGTAACATTTCTTGTATCAAAAACTAATGAAGCATGGGTTAGAATTCTTTCTAAAGGGATATTAGAATGGTCAGCCAAAATGAGGACACAATCAGATTGTGATATTAGATCATCTGTTAAATCCACTGATGCGAATAGCTCTTCTCCAATTTTTATAGTAGGAATATATGGGTCATGGTACAGGACATTTGCAGCTTTTTGTTTTAATTTTTCTATAATCTTTAGGGAAGGAGAATCACGCGTATCTGCTACGTCTTTCTTGTATGTTACGCCATAAATTAAAATAGTGGAGGAATCAAATGGTTTATTTTCCCCCAATAGTTCTTCTGTCCTCTTAATAATATAGTCTATAATTCTTTGATTGGTTGAATCAGATAGTAGGATAAATTCACTATCGGTTTCTAATTGCTGTAATTTCCATTGGAGATAGAGAGGATCAACAGGTATGCAATGACCACCAATACCAGGGCCTGGATAGTATGGTGTAAATCCATATGGTTTGGTTGCCGCCGCTTCTATAACTTCCCAAATATTGGTGTTTAACTTATCGCTTAGAATTGCCATTTCATTTATAAAGGAAATATTTATAAAACGATAGGTGTTTTCTAATAATTTTGTTAGTTCCGCTGCTTCGGAAGTAGAAACTGGTACAACCTTCTTATATATGTTTCCATATAAAGAAACGGCCATATTTTTACATTCATCTGTTATTCCACCTACTACTTTAGGTATTTCGTCCACTTTAAATTTTTTATTTCCTGGATCGATTCGTTCTGGTGAATTTGCTAAATAAAAATCACTTCCAACCTTTAACCCACTTTTTTCAAGGATTGGCAATAATACTTCTTTTGTAGTACCAGGATAAGTAGAACTTTCTAAGATTACTAATTGCCCCTTTTTCAGTCTTGTTTGAATAGCCTCTCCAGCATTTATGATAAAACGTAAATCCGGATTATGCTCGGGAGTAAGCGGTGTTGGAACACAAATTATAATTGTATTGACCTCTGATAGGACATCAAAGTTCGTGGTTGCTTTATATCGATTGCTCAGATTGGCTTTTTGTAGTTGATTATCAGTGACATCTCCTATATAGCTTTTCGAATTATTTAAAGAGTTAATTTTTGCTTCATCTACATCAATACCTATAACATTATATCCCTTTTCCACAAGCATGATAGACAATGGGAGTCCTACATACCCTTGGCCAATCACGGCAATTTTATGGTTCATAAATCTACCACCTCGATTCTAAATATAAATTCCTTTTACACTATTCAAAGAATAAGAGAATGGGATAGACAAACAACACCAAATGTGAAAAAAGGCAAATGCATTGATATAAGTGTCATATGATCAATAAGCGCGAGACAAATAGGGCGTTTGCTAGAGTGACCAATAAAAACTAGGTTTTTAAATCATTGTGGGGAAAATGTATAGAAAAACAAAATTATAGTGTTTCTTGCCGTGTCTTTATATAATATCCGCTCATAAATTATGGAGAATATAAACTTTTGCTAATAAAATTGTTCCTAATGGCTGTGTTCATTTGGAGCGAAATTATTTTATGTAGAGTCAGGGAGATGAATTATGATTAATCTAGTAGACTTAGGGCGACAATTTCAACATGTTAAAGATGATATCTTACATGAAATTGAGCAGGTAATCGACAGTGGCAATTATATCTTAGGAACGAAGGTGGAAGAGCTTGAAAAAAAAATAGCGAAGAAACTGAATGTTTCCGAGGCTGTTTCGGTCGCTAATGGTACAGATGCCCTTGTGCTTACATTAGAAGCGCTTGGAATTGGCAAAGGTGATGAGGTTATCACAACACCTTTTACATTTTTTGCAAGTGCTGAAAGTATATCGCGCGTAGGTGCAACACCTGTTTTTGCAGATGTGAATCCACATACTTTTAACCTTGATCCTTCTGATGTAGAAAAAAGAATCACTTCAGCGACAAAAGCAATTATTCCTGTTCATCTGTTCGGGCAACCTGCAGACATGGATGAAATAAATAGCCTTGCTAAGAAATATGATCTTCTGGTTATTGAGGATGCTTGTCAGGCATTCGGATCAATCTATAAGGGGAAACCAGTAGGTAGTCTAGGTGATGCAGCTTGTTTTTCCTTCTTTCCGACGAAAAATTTAGGAACGTTGGGGGATGGAGGAATTATTACAACCTCTAATGGGAAACTTGCAGAGAATCTTAGGAAACTGCGTGCACACGGAACAACTAAAAAATATTATCATGACAGAATTGGATATAATAGTAGATTAGATGAATTACATGCAGCTATTTTACTCGTGAATTTAAACAAAATAGAGGAATGGAATTCCAAAAGAAGAGACTGGGCGGATCGTTATAAGAAATATCTCTCCGGAGCTTCACATATACAATTACCGAAGGAAGAAAATGATCGAAAGCATATTTATCATCTGTTCTGTATTCGTTCTAGGCAACGCGAGAAATTAATGGAAGCATTAAGAGCTGCTGAGATTCAAACCGGTGTTTATTATCCTTGTTGCCTTCATTTACAGGAAGTGTATAAGAACTTAAACTACCAAAGGGGAGATTTTCCGGTTGCAGAATCTTTATCAAAAGAACTATTTGCTATCCCGATGCATCCGTATTTAACGGAGAGTGAACAAGATTTCATTATATCCATTCTCTTGCAGAACGGAGGAAACTAAATGACTCAAATACACTTTGGTTTAATTGGGTGTGGGTTTATATCGAAAAATCATTTGCTTGCAATAGCGAAATGTGAGCAGGCAGAGTTAATAGCAGTAAGTGATATTCAAAGAGCACGGATGGAAGAAGCTGTGAATATATATCATAGGGAAAGTGGAGAACCAAAAGAAGTGAAATATTTTGAGGATTATACAGATTTGTTAATGAATCCACAAATAGATGCCGTGGTAATCGCAACTTTATCCGGATTTCATTTTGATATGTGCAAAAATGCTCTTTTAGCGGGAAAACATGTAATTCTTGAAAAGCCAATGGCTCTGTCCCTTGAAGAGTCAAATCAATTAATCGAGCTAGCAGAGGAGCAAAATAGAAAATTAATGATATGTCATCAGCTTCGCTTTCGACCGTTGATGCAAAGAATAAAATCAGTGATCTCAGAAGGCAAGATAGGGAAACCATATCTTGGCGTTGCCTCTATAAGAATTAATCGTTCATTAGATTATTATAAAGCAGCAGCATGGAGGGGGAATTGGGAAACTGATGGAGGGATGTTAATTAATCAAGGAATACATTTAGTCGATTTGCTTCAATGGTTTTTAGGAGATGTGGAGACAGTTTATGGTGAAATTAGCAGTAATAGTGATATTAAAGAAACAGAAGATGTAGCTCTAGGTATCATTCATTTTCAAAATCAAGCCAAAGGATTGATTGAAGCAAATATTGTAACGCAACCAAATAATCTTGGATATTCATTATCTATATTTGGAGAAAAAGGGACCATTTCTATAGAAGGCCGTTCATTAAATAAAATTTCACGTTGGTATATCGAAGGTGAGGAAACGAATCTAAGTGATATATCAAGGATCATCGAGGACACAAACGAGCAGGTGTACATGTATAAGAATTTTATGGAAGCCATAAATGAGCCGGATAAACAATTACTTCTAGATGGAGTTGAAGGAAAAAAAGCCCTTGAAATTATCTTTGGTATTTATCAATCATCATTAACTAAAAATACAGTCCACTTACCAATAAAAACATTTTCAACGGTAAACATGAAAAGGAAGGAGGAAATATAAGATGAGGTTTTCAAATGTTTTAGTAACTGGAGGAGCTGGATTTTTAGGTTCTCAACTTGTTAAAAAGTTGTTGCCATTAAGTAACCATATTTACATCATTGATGACCTTTCAACAGGAAACAGAGCCGCCATTCCATCTTCTGACAAAATCACTTTTTATGAGGATAGTGTTACGAATGGTAAATTGTTAGAGGAAGTATTACCAAAAGTAGAATACATTTTTCATTTTTCCTGTAAAAATCTTGTTCTGTCTGTAAAGAATATGGATGATGATTTTCAAACGAATCTGTATGGGGGGTATTTGTTACTCCAAAAAGCGCGAGAATGTTGCCCGGATTTAAAGAAATTTATTTATGCATCCACCACATCGATTTATAGTCAATCTCCTATTATGCCAACTCCTGAATCCTATTACAATATTAAACTCCCATATGCGGCAAGTAAATTCTCGGTTGAGCATTATTGTCATGTATATTATGAAATGTACCAAATGCCAATCACTATTTTACGATTTTCAAATGTATACGGACCTGGGCAGCTTTCATCTAATCCATATTGTGGAGTCGTAGCAAAGTTTTTTGAAGCAGTAGATCGTCATGAGCCTATGATTATATATGGAGATGGTACACAAACACGAGATTTTACGTATGTTGAGGATGCAATGGATGCAGTACTATTAGCCGCCAGTTCAGAAAAATCCATCAATCAAGTATATAATGTAGGTACGGGTATAGAAACGAGTGTCCTGGACCTTGCCAAGGCCATTCAGAAAGTAACTAACTGTGAAGATGTTCCATTAAAATTTGAACCTAAAAGGAAAGTAGATGTGGTGCAGCGTCGTTGCATCCATGCAGATAAAATCAAAGAAGAACTACATTGGCATAATCGTCATTCATTAATTGACGGTTTGGTAAAAACCTATATTTGGCTACATGGTGGGGATTAAGATGAACATATTTCATGGAATAATTGAAATTGCAGGTCAGATGGGGATTCTAAGCAGCGCATTAAATAAAAAGGGACATTATTCCATCGGCTATAATACCTTTCATTCCTACCTCGGTTATGAAGATTGTTTAGTTAATACTGATCAGCCGGGAATTGAAGAAAAGTTTGAAGAAATTATGGAAACCTTTGATCTTTTCCATTTTCATTATGGCAGCACGATTTTCACTGATTTTTCCGATTTGCCGGAACTCAAGAAAAGAAACAAGAAAATGGTTATGCATCACTGGGGTAATGATGTAAGGTTTCATGATCGTGCCCGAGTGAATAATCCATTTGTTTATACAGGAGATTCACCTCCTAATGAGGAAATCCATGAAAAGCTGATGAAAATTACTCCCTATATTAAAGATGCAATTGTTCAGGATCATGAAGTGTACGACTATGTAAAAGACTATTATGAAAAGGTTCATGTGTTACCTATTGCAATAGATTTAAGATTCTTTGAGCCGAGTTATCCGTCATTAGAGAAGAAACGCCCAGTATTGTTACATGCTCCGACTAATCGGGAATTTAAAGGTACCATCCATGTTGAAAAAACGATTGAAAAATTAAAAGAAGAATATGACTTTGATTATATAATAGTGGAAAAGATGAATCATGAGGAAGCAATAAAGCTTTATAGAGATGCCGATATTATTATTGATCAATTTTTATGTGGATCTTATGGGCTTTTCAGTGTAGAAGGAATGGCGTTAGGAAAACCTGTTCTTGCTTATATTCGTCCTGACCTTGTAGGAAGATTTCCTTCCGATTTACCAATCTTAAATAGTAATCCGAATACATTATATGATAATGTCAAATTACTTCTTGAGCATCCTGAATTACGTAGAGACCTAGGAATAAAAGGGAGAAAATATGTGGAGAATGTTCATTCACATGATGTGGTTGCGGAGAAATTGCTTGAGATTTATTCGCAATTATAATTAACAGGAAATTCTAAAGTGAATTTCAGATAAAAAAACAGTGCACATAGGGATATAGTCCTTTTGTGCACTGTTTTTTTTTATGAATTATGCTGGAAAGGCGGCAGTTGGGTAGACTGGCTGATAAGTTTTTCTCGTAAAGGAGTATAGGGCAATGTATTGATCAAGATTGTTTTCATAAATCTCCCGCATCGTCTGATTTGGAAACTGATATACAAGTAGACTATCATTCATATAATTATTGTAAATGCCATAATTTAAATAATCGTATAAATGTCGGTCTTTAAACAAATCACCTTTTCCAAAGAAGATTTGCATACCTAAACGATAGTAGTTGGCAAATACAGTTGAATTTGCTATCCATGAAAAATCTTGATCTGTGTTTCCGTAGAAATTGGGATTTGTGCATGAAGCATCGAAACCAAATTCTTTCCAATCAGGACATCCACATGATCCATATTGTTGAAGCCATAAGGATAGGAAACCATTATTGCGAATAAATTGGTTAGTGCTTTTTACAAGATTTTCATCACTGGCAGTAATAGAAGATCTCTGCCATACAAAGCCTTTAAATGAAAGAGCTTCGTGAAGAGATGTGGCTAGGTTCCATTTATTTTGGAAATTTAAAATCCACCATTTAACTGCCTCCTCGCGGTCTGCATCATTATTGAAATTAAGTTCTCTGTCATTTACTGTCCCGAAATTGGTTTGTGATGGATTCGGATATGGGATTGTTACCCAAACATCTGTCTTGAAACCGGGTTTTGTATTAATGGCGAGAGCATCTAAATTATAATCATTTGTAAATAATCTTTCTAGAGCAATTTTCCAATCTTCTATATCTGCTAATTCCCCAAAATCAGCATAAATGGGATGAATATAATGCTCCTCTCTACCGTTGATTGGATTGAAAATGAATCCGCGAAATAACCGATCTGCTGATCGACCATTTACTAAATAAGATTGATATGGTTTTAAATCTACAGTTGACCATAGAGGTTTTCCAGTATCCGAATTTTCTCCATAGGGTAAAACACATATGTGATTTTGGATTCCAAGCTCCTTGGCCGTCATATATCCGTTTTGCACTTATATCCCTCCAAAATTTAAAGTTCCATATAGTATATGAAAGCAATAAAGAATTCGTATAGTCACTACTCTATTAGTGAAATTAACCAAACAAAAATTTATGCCATGAATACAATATAGAGGAAGGAGAGATCAAGATGAAAATAGTTCATGCACCTACTGAAATAGCAGGTCAAATGGGTATTTTAACCCGTCAATTAAGAAAAGAAGGTCACAAAGTTGCTGGATTCAATGGATTTCACACTTTTCTAAATTATAAAGGTGGAATCCTGAACACAGATGCATTTGAGATATTGAAGGATTTTCAATTTCTCATAGACAATGTGGATATTTTTCATTTTTATAACGCGAATACTTTTTTAACGGATTTCGCGGATATTCCTATGCTAAAAGAAAAAGGCAAAAAGTTAGTAATGCATCATTGGGGCAGTGATGTCCGAAAGGATGGAATCGTAAGGGAACTAAATCCATACCCGCTACCGCCATCCTACTATACAGATGAAGAAATTGATAAGCAACTTAAGTTTCTTTCGCAATATATTGATGTAGCCATTGTACAGGATCATGAGGTATACCAATATGTAAAAGACTATTATAAAAAAGTATTCATTCTACCGCTTGCTTGTAATATCGATGAGATTCAACCTGTCTATCCATCAGTGAACAATGATAATCCTTTAATCATTCATGCACCGACTAATCGAGAGTTTAAAGGTTCTGATTATGTAGAAGCAGCCATTGAAAAACTTCAAGGGAAAAGTCCGTTTACGTATCAGATTCTTGAAAAGGTTTCTCATGAACAAGCCATGCAAACCTATTTGAAATCCGACATTATTATCGATCAACTTTTATGCGGATCATACGGAATGTTAAGTGTTGAGGCAATGGCAATGGGCAAACCGGTTGTTGCATATATAAGAGATGACGTTAGAGAACATTTTCCTGCAGATCTTCCTATCGTTCAGGCAACTCCAGATAATCTTGATGAAGTGTTGCTGAAACTAATTCAAAACCCTTCTTTACGTCATGAAATCGGAATGAAAAGCAGGGAATATGTTGAAAAATATCATTCTGTTAAAAATGTAGTAGATGATCTTATCAAAATTTATGAACTTTTATAATTAAAATACGCTCATAAGTTCATAAGGAACAAAATTATATTGGTAGTAAAAAGGAGAATGTTCATGGTTAATAATACTGTACAACTGGGAAAGAATGTCGAGATAGGTGAAAATGTAGTAATCGAAGATAATGTATCGATAGGTGATAATGTAGTAATTGGACATAACGTAGTAATCAAAAGGGATACCGTTATAGGAAACGGTGTCCAAATAGGTGATTTGACGCAATTGGGGAAATCACCCTCTTCTAACAAGAAAATGGCAAGAAAGCCAGAAAGAAACCTTACTCCATTAGTTATAGAGGATGATGTAACCATTGGTTGCAATAGTGTCATATACAGAAATGTTCAATTGAAAAAAGGTGTATTCGTGGGAGATTTAACTAGCATCCGTGAAAAGGTGACAATAGGGGAAGATAGTATTGTGGGCCGGAATGTAATGGTTGAGACCAATACACAGGTTGGAAAGAAAGTGACCATCCAAACGGGCTGCTATATTACTGCGGACATGGTAATTGAAGATGATGTATTTATTGGTCCTTGTTGCTCGAGCTCGAATGACAAGTATATGGGGATGGGAAATTTTGAACATCAAGGACCCATCATTAAAAAGAGTGCCAAAATCGGAAATAATGCTACATTGCTGCCTGCAGTAACAATTGGCGAAAATGCTATTATTGGAGCAGGGGCTGTTATTACAAAAGATGTGCCTGCCGGAAAAACAGTTGTTGGAAATCCGGGAAGAGTAATTAAATAGTTCTAATAAGGTAAACTTTATATAAAAAAACGAAAAATCTGAAGGGGTATGCCAATTCATGTGGGTTTCATATTAATTATGAATAGAGTAATAAAGTTCCAGTACTTTCAAACTATTTTTCTTGTAGTCATGGTGTTTTTCAATATACTTTCGCCCTTTTAAACCAAGTTCTTGCAATAGATCTTGGTTTTTTAAAATATTCTCCAAAACATTTGTAATAGTGTCTGGGTTTGCTGAAATGATAGGTAAATCACTTGGATAATGCTCTCTCATGAAAGGACTAATCCAGCATATAACAGGCTTTCCCATAGCCATTGCCTCAACTGCTAAAAGTCCATAACTTCCTATATGAAGTTGGTCAATAATTAAATCAGCTTTTTGATATAATTTTTTCGCATCTGTATGAGACATTCCCTGTATTAATTGAAAATCAAATTGATAATCACACTTTAGTGTTTCGATAGCCTTCAGAATATATGGAGTACCTTTAATGAATGGAGAAGTAGGAGCATGGACGATTAAAAGTGGACTGTGGCTTGATTGTTTTTGAATCGAAGGCACATAAGAATCTACATTAATCATAGATGGTATCACATAAACATTTTCATAGTAATTCTTCACATACTGATATAATTCCATATCTGGAACTATGCAATGAGAGATATTCTCTGATAAAATATTTAATCTGTTTTGTATTTGAATTTCATCTTGATTTTTAACTAAGCTATAAGGATTAAGTTCTAATGCTTTAGAAAGTAATCGAATATCACTTCCCCAATGGTGCATTATTACGGTTTTATTATTTTGTCTATATAATGGGAGATCTGAATAATCAAATGTCATGCTTGTTCCGAAGTGAAAATGAAAGAGATCAAAATTTGGAAGAATATCTTCCGCTAGTTTTCTTTGCTTATTATTTAATAAAGGAGAACTCCTATATCCAATCAAAGGCCATGTATAGTCAGATTGATAATTCAAATAAAATGGGTAATAATTAAAGGTCTTGGAGTAAACTCCCATTTTTGATAGAGCATTTGATAGCGTATTCATTTGATTTGCTATCTCCATAGTTCCTTGTAAT